>Ga0247832_1000181_pt1 | contig 127832 bp, 123 predicted proteins | sample LaCruzMarch2015__10_FD_192407 | JGI IMG/M metagenome (GOLD analysis project Ga0247832, IMG submission 192407) | Freshwater microbial communities from meromictic Lake La Cruz, Castile-La Mancha, Spain - LaCruzMarch2015_4m | ecosystem: Environmental > Aquatic > Freshwater > Lake | place: Spain... | reverse complement strand
GAACCTGGCCGTCGGTGGTGTTGGCTTCTGCGCGGCCCGCGTGGGCAAGTTCAGCTTCGACGAGGCTGACCTGTTCAAGGTCGGCGCGCTGATCAACTTCTGATCCGCGAGCGCGATCGTTCGAGCGGCTCCCCGCTCGAACGTTGATCGCCCGAGCCAGCCCGTCGAGCGCGATCGTTCGAGCGCCTATCAGCGAGAACGTGAATCGCCCGAGCCAGTAAAAAAGAGAAAGCCGCCCCTCACCGGGCGGCTTTTTTGCGCAGGAAACGCGCCAAATCTATCCACCGCTGAATTGCGCCGTACCAGCAACCCAAAGCCATGCCTCTGCTAGCCTGTCGAGAGTGATTCGCCCAAACAGCCCGGAGAGGCCCGATGTCCGCCACCACAGCCGATGCCAACCCCGCTGCCGCCGATGCGGCTCGCGAAGCGCGCGCCGAAGCAGCCCAAGCATCCGAAGCGGCAAAGCCCGTCACGAAAGGCAAGCCTGCCAATCCGGCAAAAACCGACCCCGGCTGGAAAGCCTTCGACGTCACCGTCTGGATCACCGACTTCAACCTCACCGAGTTCGGCTTTTACCGCAATGCGCGCAACCGTGCGAAATCCCGTCAGTTCACGACCGACATGGACATTTTCGCCGAGGTCACCGAAAACGGCGTCGCGACCGGACTGTTGGGCTTTCGCGAGGAGCTCTGGAAGAAGCCCGCCAATAGCATGGATAAGCGTCTGGTGGTGAAGCTGTTCACCGCCGAACTTGGCTGGCGCGCGACCATGGACCTGATGATCGGTCGCTCCCTTCAGCAGACCGTCGGTGCACGCGGGTTCCCTGTGACAGCCTATTCGATCAACACCAACGACGACGATTTCATGATCTACGTGGAGCGGTCGGCGAAGCAGTATCCCTGGCAGATGGAGAATTTCTCGTTCTTCATCATGCACGAAGGGCGCCCGGTGTTTTATCGTTTGCGGCGGGATTTCTTCGCCGTTGGCGGCGACTACACCCTTTACGATCAGCACGGTGACGTCGTCGGCGACCTCGATGGCTCGATCCTGACGCTGGGCGGACGCTGGCATGGGCGCGTCAAAACCGGCATTCACGATAAGCGTCTCTTGGCCGTCCTGAAGCTGTTCTGCGCGGTGATTATCTTCAACGGCGGTACCCGGCGTCATATCAAGTCGCTGTTTGCCGAATTGCGCGCTGGCCGCCTCGATCCCAAGCTCGAGCGTCAGGAAAACGACCTCTACATGAACCCTCGCCGCACCCGCTGATTAAAATCAAGGCAGACGCCAGGAGAAATGTGCGAATATTAGGCGTAATGGGCCTGGACCTGTCCGCCTGCCTAACAAATAATCGTTTGATCCCCCTATCAAAGATCAAAGTTGCGGCAGTTGGTATATTTTTTGCCAATGCACCCGACAGAGACCGGCAACCAGTGCGGAATGAACCGCATTTGCCTAAAAATGAGGCGATGGCCGGTCCGGGGGCAGTGGGATGGACCAATTACAACAAGGCTCAGACGTTTTTTTCCTCCTGATGGGAGCAATTCTCGTCTTCGCCATGCATGGCGGATTCGCCTTCCTGGAGGTCGGCACCGTCCGGCATAAAAACCAGGTGAACGCGCTTGTAAAAATCATGGCCGATTTCGCGATTTCGACCGTGGTTTACTTCACCGTCGGTTTTACACTCGCCTATGGCGTTCATTTCTTTCACAGCGCGGAAGCGATCTCGGGCGGAGCCAAAGGCTTCGACCCGCAAGGCTTAAGCCTCGTCCGGTTTTTCTTTCTCTGTACCTTCGCCGCAGCCGTCCCTGCAATCGTGTCCGGCGGCATTGCCGAACGTGCTCGGTTCGTGCCCCAATGCGTCGCAACCGCGCTGCTTGTTGGCCTCTGCTACCCGCTGATCGAAGGCATAACGTGGAACAAAAACTTCGGCCTCCAGCAGGGCCTGTTTGCCACCGCTCTGGGCGCTGAATTCAAGGATTTCGCAGGCTCCATCGTCGTCCACGCCTTTGGCGGCTGGGCAGCCCTCGCAGCAATCCTTCAGTTAGGTCCCCGCTTGGGTCGCTACTCGGGCACGCGCCCAGGGCCAACGCTTCCATCCTCGCTGCCATGGCTCGCCATGGGCTCCTGGATGCTCTGCATCGGCTGGTTCGGCTTCAACGTCATGAGCGCCCAAAGCCTCAAAGCCGTATCGGGCCTCGTTGCTGCAAACTCGCTGATGGCCATGTGCGGCGGTATCCTGGCCGCCCTCGTGGTCGGTCGCCTCGACCCAGGCTTCGTCCACAACGGTGCGCTGGCAGGCCTCGTCGCCGTCTGTGCCGGGTCCGATATCATGCATCCGCTCGGCAGCCTTGTTGTGGGCGGTGTGGCTGGGGCCTTATTTGTGCAAATGTATCAGGTCTCGACCGAGCGCTGGAAAATCGACGACGTTCTGGGTGTCTGGGCGCTGCATGGGTTATGTGGCCTTTGGGGCGGGATCGCATGCGGCATCTTCGGCTTGAAAGCCTTTGGCGGCCTCGGCGGAGTTACGTTTGCAGCCCAACTCGTGGGCAGCATGGGCGGCGCAGCCTTCGGCTTGGCGGCCGGTTTCGTTGTGTACCGTTTAGTCGACGCAATCTTTGGCTTCCGCATGGATGCAGAAAGCGAGCATCGTGGGGCCGACCTCTCCATCCATAACATCGGCTCCAATCCCGAAGCCGAACTCCGCCCCGGCATTCGTGGCTGACGACACGCCCTAGCCCTTGGGTGCTGGCGTTTTGTCTTTGTACCGGCATAGATCAGAGATAGGGCAGCGCCAGCATTCCGGCTTGCGTGCCTTGCACAGATAGCGCCCGTGTAAAATGAGCCAGTGGTGGGCGTGCAGTGCGTACTGTTCAGGTACAAGCGGCACAACGTCGGCTTCAACCGCGTCCGGCGTCGTCCCCGCCGAAAAACCGATCCGGTTCGAAACCCGCAGCACATGCGTGTCGACCGCCATCGTTGGCTGCCCGAACGCCATGTTCAGCACCACGTTGGCCGTCTTTCGGCCAACGCCCGCCAGCGCCTCCAGCGCGTCCCGGTCCTGGGGCACGTCGCCACCGTGCAACGCAATCAACTGTTCGCAAAGCGCAATCACGTTCTTCGCCTTGTTGCGATAAAGCCCGATGGTCTTGATCGCGTCGCGCACGCCGTCCTCGCCAAGCGCTAACATCTTGGCGGGGGTATCGGCGACGGCAAACAGCCCGCGCGTGGCTTTGTTGACGCCCGCATCCGTCGCCTGCGCCGACAGCACGACCGCCACCAGCAACGTGAACGCATTCACGTGCTCAAGTTCGCCTTTGGGCTCCGGCTCGATCGCCGCATAGCGGGCAAAAATCAGCTCGGCATGCTCTTTGGGAAAGCGCGGCGCCCGCCGCGTCTTCAATGCCTTTTTCGCCGGTTTCGCGCTTGCGCGTGGTGAACCGTTTGCGACAGGATGAACCGGCTTGGTCGTCTTCTTCGTTACACTCATGAAATCACCAGCCAGACGAAATCGAGGCAACGACCCGATGCAGGGAGCGCTCGTAAACAAGGGTGTCAGATGGACGAAAACGACCACGAAGCGCAAGCCCGTCAAGTTGTTGGCCGCGGTCTCGCCCGCGAACTGGGCGTCAGCCGCGCCCGCACCGCAAAAGCTGACCACCGCGCAGGCGCGTTCCTGTTCGAGCTCGTGGCATATCGCTCCTTGAAGCCCACTGGCTTCATCGTTTTGATGACTGCCGTCATCATCATCAACCTGATTGTCGGCATCGTATTTACGATGGCCGGTGCCTGGCCCATCCTGGGGTTTTGCGGTCTCGACATCGTGCTGATCTATTGGGCATTCAAGACCAGCTACCGCGACGGACGAGCATCGGAAACCGTTGAGATTTCACCGGCCATTCTGACCCTCACGCGCGTCCATCCATCCGGCAGCATCGAGCGATTCCAATTCAACCCCTATTGGGTCCGAGTGAGATTGCAGGAGCGCCAAGACGGCCGCAACGATCTGTTCCTCGCCTCCCACGGCGAGCAGTTCCATTTCGCCCGCTTTCTATCCGACGATGAACGTCGCGATTTCGCCGAAAGCTTGACCGGCGCGCTGCTCGCGGCTCGCACGGCAAGTTCTAAAAACGGACCGCAGTAATCCTCACCGCCGAGAGCAGCGCGCAAAAAACCCGCGGCTGGGGGGCAACCGCGGGCCAACCAACGTGGCGATCTGAGCGAGGGGACGGGGATGTCGCCACGTCGTTAACAATTAGCGCTCTCTCGGAACAAATGCAAACGAAAACACGAAACAGTTGCGTGAAATTTTTGTTAATTAGGGCGGAAATATGGCTTTTACGCAGGACGCCTGCGGCTGGAATAGGAGGCCAGATCAGAGGGTTACGAACGCTGGGACCGGGGAACTTATTTCCAGGACATCTGTGGTGGGGTGAATTGCAGGAGTGTCGGAGGTCGATCGGCACCCGAATGCGACGTGAGATAGCGGACGTCGGCCAAAGTTCCCGACCAGCGGAGGCCTGGATGTAATCGCCACATAACCTGAGTCTGTTCCAGGGCCAGCCGACCGTCGACCCATAGCCTCATAATGCCATTGGCGGAGTCTGGCGCATTGAAGACAGCTTCCTGTTCAATCCGCGCCCACCGCCCGCGCGGTAAGTTGGCCGTGGTCATATGATGGGTCGGCTGCGCGTTTTGTAAAGCAGCCGTCGAACCCGTAAACTGAACCGATTGCACCAGATTGCCCTGATCGTTCCACGACAACGCGGCCTCAACCCCGGTCACGGCGTCGTCGGCCACGACGCCACCGGCCTGTCCAAACAATCCAGGTAACGTCCCGCCATTGCCAAAATTGAAGGTCGATGGCACGAACACATTGTAAACGAGGCAGGCGCCCGCCGCTTTGTCGAGACCCGGCAGGGTCCACCCAAACCGCACACCAGTATCCTCGCTCAGCGGGCCGCCCAATTGAATGTGCAACACGAGCGGCTTGTCGCCAATCACGCGATGGATCTGCGTCTTCTCGATGACGCCGCGCTCATTGATACCCACCCGCGCCTGAAATTCAGGCGGCGACAGCACGGCCCCATTTGCCTTCTGAAACGACATCTGCGTGGGCACGCCAAACCGGGTGCTGCACGGGGGAATTTCGGTCGATCGCGTCAAATCCCATGCGAAATATCCACCAACGATGAGGAAAATCATTCCCCCGACCACATTGACTTGATTTTGAAAATTCCACTGCGGCAACATCGTGACGACCTCAACTCTAGAAGCAACGGCATAACCGCACGGGCATGGATGCCGCCTGCCAATGCGCGACACTGGCCACACACCTGCTTTGCCAACACCTTAGCCGGATTGACCTAATGAAGTTTGAAGGCCCGCCAGCGGCGCGCCTGTCCGGTCAGCGCGCACAGCGTTGCGCAAACGCGGCTGGTCCCGTATGCTGAGCAAAACACGTGATGGAATGACCGGCGCGTGTGACAGCTCCCGTTCAGTTTATGTGCAGCATAATGGTGTGAAGATCCCTGGAAGCGTGAAAAGTGTTGCTAAACCGCCGCATCTGGTCGGCAGATGCAGCACCAAGCTGTCCAAACCGCAGCCTTTTTCGCAACCGTGTCTTAAAGAGAAGCGACTTGAACGTTCTGAGCTTCAGTAACCAAAGGGAGTTGTTCGCATGTTTCGCAGGCTGGTAATGGCGGGGCTCGCCATGGCTGCTGTAGGGTCATTCTCGGCAGTCAATGCCCAGAATCTCGAAGGTGATTGGGTCAAGATTGGCACGCACAAAGTTGACGTGACCAAGGACCGCGACACGATCGACGTGTCGAAGTCGAGCGGCAAGTTCCGCGCCTTGCGCCTGAATTCCAAAGATGGCGACATCGTGATGTCGCGCGTCCAGGTTCTGTACGGCAACGGCGCCGTCCACAACGAAGACCGCAAAATCGTTCTCAACGAAGGCGAGCGCACCAAGCCGATCAATCCAGCCAACGAAGACCGCTTCGTCGATCAGATCAATCTGAGCGTCGTCCCGTCCAAGGGTAGCGCTGTGCTCGACATCTACGGCCTGCAGACCCGCGAAGGCGCCAAAGCCAAGCGCGCGTCGAACGACAAGAACAAGCCGGTTGATAAGGCCGTCAGCGATGTCGCCACGAAGCCGACCAAGCCGGTCGCAACAACGGCCGTTCCCGGCACGCTCACCGAATTCGGCGATGTCCTGTTCGGCTCGCAGTACGTCGGCTTCGGCCTCGACCGCGATGTGATCCGCGTTGGCGCTGAAATCGGTAAGTTCGATAAAGTCCGCCTTCGCATCCTCGACAACGACATCTTCATCAAGGAACTGAAGGTCGTTTACGCGAACGGCGAAACCGACGATCTCGTCGTCAACGCCGACATCAAGCAGAACAGCCGCACCCAGTGGTTCGGCCTCAAAGGCGACCGCTTCATTAAAGAAGTGCAGATGGTCTACCGTTCGAAGCCAAGCTTCAAGGGCCAGGCGCGCATCGAAGTCCTCGGCCAGTATGCTGATGGCTGGTTGGGTCCAAACGGCGAAGGCCGCAAGTTCAATCAGGGCTGGGTTCTCCTCGGTGCCCAAACCGCAGGCTTCGTCGGCTTCGACAAAGACGTGATCCCCGTTGGCAAGAACGAAGGTGGCTTCCGCAAAGTCCGCGTCACCGTCAAAGATCGCGCCATCACCTTGAACGAACTGCGCGTCATCTACGCCAGCGGCCAGGAAGACGTTGTTCCGGTCAAGGCCAAGATCGAAGCGGGCAGCACCTACGGACCGATCGACTTGAAAGGCGGCACGCGCGCCATCAAGGAAATCCAGGCCCGCTATCGCTCGCGCTTCATCGACAAGGATGCGCGCGGCAAGGGTATGGCCACCGTTGAAGTCTGGGGCCAGCACTAAGTTTCGCAAGGGCTCAAGGGCCAATTGATAACGCACGGGGCTGCCGATCGGTGGCCCCGTTGTTTTTTTGTTCGCACGCTGCTTGACTTGGCGCAATCCAAGTGTGCGCTTCGCGCCATGCGACAAGTAATTCTTCTCCGAGCCCTCGGCAGCCCCGCACAGATGTGTTAGATGCCAACTCTTGGGTGGGGATTCGGATAGGAACAAATCATCGTGCCATCAGCCTCGACGGCGCTCCGCGCAACCGAGCCAACAGAGTTCGCCGTCATTCCGGCGACCAGCGTACCTTCAACCAGAGAGCTAAAGGACAAGGCGAGACGCCTCGCGGTCCATTGCGCTGCCTACCGTGGCGCTCTCCCGGTGACCGCCTATTGGCAGTTGGGATCGACGCTCGCACTATTTGCCGTCGTCATCGCGCTGATGTTTGCAACAGTCCAGACGCACTATTGGCTGACTTTGCTGCTGGCACTGCCCGCAGGTGGCATCCTCGTCCGGCTTTTCATCATTCAGCATGACTGCGGACACGGCTCGTTCCTGAAAGGCCGCGTCGCAAACGACATCGTCGGCCGCCTCGTCAGCGTCTTGACGGTCACGCCCTACGAAGTCTGGCGCCGCGAACATGCCAAGCATCACGCCACGTCCGGCAATCTCGAAGAACGCGGGATCGGCGACATTGATACCTTGACGGTCCGCGAATACCAGCAACTGACGCCGTTACGCAAACTTTGGTACCGCATCTACCGCAACCCGATCTTCTTGTTCGGCTTCGGCGTCCCCTTCTACTTCATGGTGTTGCAGCGCGTGCCGCTGGACCATCCACTGCCAAAGCGCCAGGCCTGGGCCAGCGTGATGGCCCTCAACTTCGGCATGTTGGTTCTTTACGCCACGCTCGCCTATTTCGTCGGAGTCTGGAACCTGCTGTTCGTGGCAGTCCCCGTGATCCACGTCGCCGCAGCGGTCGGCGGCTGGCTTTTTTACGTTCAGCACCAGTTTGACGCGACCCACTGGGACCGTCCACCGGATTGGGATGTTCAGGTCGCAGCCGTATACGGCAGCTCCTATTATGTCCTACCGCCAGTCCTGAACTGGTTCACCGGCAACATCGGCTTGCACCACATCCATCATCTCAACAGCATGATCCCGAACTACCGCTTGATGGCGTGCTTGAAATCGAGCCCGGATCTGCAATCGCTCAACCGCTTGACACTGTGGCAAAGCATCAAGTGCGTGAACTACAAACTCTGGGATGAAGATCGTCGGCAACTCGTCGGCTTCAATGATCTGAACCGCCAAACGTCCAGCGCTGCTTAAGCCCGAACGAACGGCGTAAGTTTCAGAACACCCCTTGTCCCAACCACGGCAAGGGGTTTTTTGTTACCTCGTTTCTGCCTACCCACCAAAAAAATGGCCCCCGATCGGAGGCCATTTTTCGGTGTGTCATGAAAGTGCTCTGCTTTAGTCAGCAAAGGCTTACTTCGCCTTCTTGGCCTTCTTTACGGCACCGATCTCATCGCCGTCGTCATACCCGGGTGCAGGCTCCAGCGGCGACTTGCCAAGCGTCGCCAAGCCGCGCGTCCCCACATACAAAGCAAAGCCAAGGTCCTTGTTGATCCTGCGATCGGCATCGGCGATGTGCTCTTTGTCCTGCAGATACTCGACCACGTAGATCGATTTGCCTTTATTGGCCGCGCTGCTTAGGAAGGCGATGCCTTCCATCACGTCGTCGCGCGGATTGGGCCGGTCCAGCCCCCTGATGCCATACAACAGGCTTTCTTTCGCGATGCCGTCGATGGCCTCGACGTAGGCTGCATTATCCAGCAGTTCTTCGGCGTTCTGCACCATGATGGCGACGTTTGGCTTTTTCGCCCTCGCGTAAGCGGCGAGTTCGACGACGAACTTGGCCATTTTGCCCCGCACCTCGGCATTGTCGCCGAAGTTATAGTAGGCATCGGCCCGATCGAAATAGAACCCGTCGAAACCCGCATCGAGCACCTTATCGACGTATTGGTAGATAATTTTCTGCCACTCCGGCTCCCAGTATTTGGCGAGATAGTTCTGCTTCCACTCTTTGTTTTCCTTGCCCATCCAGGCAGGGCGCTTCTTGTCCCACTCCAGCTTCCAGTACCAGCGGTAGTTCTCGGTCTCCCCGATGCTGAGGTAAGCGATAACAAGACGCTTTGACCCATCCGGACGCTTTTGCATCCCCGCGACCTCGTCCTTGGTCAGCGGCGTTTCGGGGCGCTCTTCGCCGTGCGCATAGTCCACCACGACAAGGTCATACTGAGAATTTGCAATGAGCTTGCGCGGCTCTGTTTCCAGATTTCGCAGCTGATAGCCCCAGGTCTTTGCGTCCTTTAACGGGTTGACCCGGTCGGCCGCGCTAGCGGTACTCGCCAACACAACACTCGCAGCAACCGCAGCAGCGATCGCACACGTGAACCTACGCACAAAACTCATACGAACTCCACTCCAGTTGACAGGCAGAGAGCAAGCGTCGCGCTGTCTACGAACCAGCCCGTCAGCGCCCTCCAGCACGAAATGGGCCAAAACCGCCCCGACATCTTCGTCCCGACCGCAGAATACCCCGCGCAAACCCGAAGTGGCAACCGAAAGGTCTGCCGCTCGTGGTCCGGCTCCCTCACGCTTTACCAGGAGTTGGTCGCGGTACAGTTCGCCGCGATGAACTCCGGCGTACCCGGATCGGTCTTCAGCTCAACCGGAGCGGTCGGATCGCCGCCATCCAGCGCCCGCGTCGGAAAGCCAGCGATGACCTTGAGCTTGCTAAGTTCGGCCTTGGCGGCCTCAATCGTTTCCCGAGTCACGAGATACTCAAGTGTCAGCACAGGTTTGTAGTCCCACTGTAGCAGGCTCAATTGCGATAGCGTGCGATTGATGTCGCTCTGGTCGTTGCGCACGCCAGTGCCCTTATGGCTGTACAGCAACTCTTCCATCCCCAGCCCGTCGATCACGTGCCGGTAGCGGCGGCTCTGGAGCAGGTCGATGCCGTTGTTCGGCACCACGACAAACCCGGGCTTTGCCGCGCGCGCCGTCAGAGCAAGGTCGGCGACGAGTTCGATCATGTCGATATTAGCACCGCGATGGACCGTTTCGATCTGGGGGAAATCGTGAAACATGTCGACCCGGTCGAGGTACACGCCATCAAAACCCGCCGCGATGATGCGGCTCAGATATGAGTCGGGTTTACGATAAAGCACTTGCTTCCAGCCGTCGTCCCAAAATCGCACCGCCCACGCTCCGGGCCAGGCACAGTTGGGAATATGCAGCCAGGCCGGTTTCTTGGCCGGATCGGTTTTCCAATCGGCGTTCCAATAGAATCGCTTTTCTTCGGCCTCCCCGACCGACAGGTACGACAGCACGAAACGGCGTGTCCCGTCCGGCTTGACTTTCAGCTTGGCAATGTCCTCAGCGGTCCACGGCAATCGCGTGCCATTGGCGAGTGCCCGCTCATAGTCGATCACGACCAAGTCCGCGGCAACTGCGGCGACTTTTTCGATCTCGACCTTTTGCAACTGATAGTGCCAGCTTCCGATTTTTGAGAATGGCCGTCGATCCGTTTGGGTCGCCTCATACCAATTGTACGGAAAATCACGCCATGACAGTGCAAAAAAGACAACCGCCCCCGCGGCTGCCAACCAGGCCCAATTCTTCATGGTGCCCACATCGCTCACACCCAGGGCGTGAAAGAACGTTTTGATCAGTCGCAACATTGACGGATGATCTCCTTGAACACGCAACGAGCCGGAACTGGACGTCGCACATTCATCCAGCGCCTGCAACGTTGCGGGTCCCGCCAAAGCCCTGCAAAAGGTTGACGCGTGCCCCGCCGCAGCGTTCTTCTCATTTCGGCCTGCCAACTCGATAGCCCGGACCCATCAACCATGGCTGAAACCTCGCCACCTCGCACCAGCGAACTCATCACGGTCCGTGATTGGTTGCGTTACGGCGTGAGCGCCTTCTCGCGGGCAGGCCTCGTGTTCGGCCACGGCACGCAGTCGGCTTTGGACGAAGCAGCCTTCCTCATTCTGGTCGCCCTCCACCTCCCCATCGATCAACTCGAACCCTGGCTTGATGCGCGATTGACGGCACCCGAACGCGCTGAAATCGATCTGCTGTTTGCGCAACGCATCGAAACGCGCAAACCCGCCGCCTACCTCGTCAACGCAGCCTTCATCCAAGGCCACCGCTTCTACGTCGACGAGCGCGTGATCGTGCCGCGCTCCTACATTGGCGAGCTGATGAGCGATGGCTTTGCCACGGTCATCGAGGACCCCAGCGCCATCACCCGCGTCCTCGACGTGTGCACCGGCTCAGGCTGTTTGGCGATCCTTGCCGCACTGACCTTCCCGCAAGCGAGCGTCGACGCCGTCGAACTCTCACCAGCAGCCCTCCAGGTCGCCGCCCGCAACGTCGCCGATTACCGGTTGCAACATCGGGTCGCGCTCATCGAATCCGACCTCCTGTCGGGGCTTCCGCCCGATGCCCGTTATGATCTTATCGTCGCCAACCCGCCCTACGTCGCCTCAGCCGAGGTCGCAGCATTTGATCCCGAATATCGCGCCGAACCCGTCATGGCCCACATCGGCGGTGAAGATGGTCTCGACCTCGTCCGCAAAATCCTCGCCCAAGCCCCGTCGCACCTCACTTCAGACGGTATCCTGATCGTTGAAATCGGTACCGGACGCGCAGCGTTTGAACACGCCTATCCAGCCCTCGACGTGCTGTGGCTGAACACGCAAACCAGCGAAGGCGAAGTCTTCGCCGTCACGTCCGCAACGCTCGCAACCCAAACCAAACCAGCCAAACGCCGCCGATGACCATCAAACGCGCAAGTCTTGTGTCGGCCGCCGCGTGTGTGCTCGCCCTGTTGGGCTGGCTGGCCCTGTCGCCCAGCCTCGTCCCTGGGTCAAACCTGGCCCCTGCGTCCGGCCACACCCTGCTGCATTTGAATTGCCCGCCCGGCAGTCATGGACAGCCACGCTACACCGGCGTCGGCCAAAGCCTCGACAAAGCCCGCCAAGACGCCCGTACGGCCCGCTCCCTCGAAAGCCGCGCACTCACCGCGCAATGATTTTTTAAGGTCACGAAATCCCGCTGCCCGGCGCGCAATGCAGCAACAAAGCCTATCCCTGCCGCCCCAGCAGGTTCGCCAGTTCGACTGCACTTCGCACGCCCATTTTCTCAAAAATTCGGGCCCGGTGCGCCTCGACCGTCCGCAGCGCAATCCCCAGATCGTCGCCGATCACCTTGTTGAGTTTACCCGCCTGTATCAGCGCCATGACTTCCAGCTCGCGGGCCGACAACGTCGCGATCCGGTCGGCCAATGTCTGCCGTGTCCGTCCAGCTTCCGCAGCCTTTGCATCGTCGATCATCGCAGCAATCAGCTTATCGACCAACAGGTTGCCATCGAACGGCTTCTCGATGAAATCCCGCGCCCCCATTTTAAGGGCCTCAACCGCCATCGGCACGTCGCCATGCCCCGTCAGCACGATGCACGGCAATTGCGAGCCAAGGTCGGCAAGCCGCGCAAACAGTTCCAGCCCCGACATGGCGTCCATCCGCACATCTGTCAGGACGCACCCCCGCATATCCAGATGAAACGCGGCCAAATAGGCTTCCGCGCTGGCATAGCCGACCGCCTCCAGTCCGCGCGACCGCAACAAAAACGACAGCGCATCCCGCAGCGCGGCATCGTCGTCCACCAGATAGACCTTCGACAACGGCGGCAGATCCGGATTGGTCATACCTCAGGCCTCCGTAACGGGCAGGTGGAACGAAAAACGCGAACCATGGGGCGTAGCCGGCTCATAGCGGATGTGTCCGCCGTGGAGTTCCACGATCGACCGGCAGATGCTGAGACCCATCCCCATTCCGCTCGGCTTGGTCGACACGAACGGCTGGAACAAGGCATCGGCCACCGCAGCCGTCACTCCGCTTCCCGCGTCTGTCACGCTCAGCAACACGCCACGTGGCGCCACCAACGAGGCTTCGATCAGAATGCGCCGCTGGTCGTCGGGAACGCCAGCCATGGCCTCCATCCCGTTGCGGATGAGATTGACGAGAACCTGCTGGATCAGCACGCGGTCGGCCCGCACCATCGGCAGCCCATCGTCCAGCGCCAGATCGACCCGCAGCTGCATTTTTTGCATTTCCGGCCCCATCAGCGCCACCGCCTCAAGTACGGCCTCAACGAGCTGCATCGGCTCCAGATGCGGTTCGCTTTTCTTGACGAAGTCATGCACCCGCTTGACAATCAGCCCTGCCCGCTCCGCTGACGCTCCAATCCCGCGCAACGCCAGATCGACCTCTTCGCGCGTGACGTCGGGCATCGGCAAGCGATTGGCAAGGCCGGCCTGATAGCTGCGGATCGCCGCCAACGGCTGGTTGAGATCGTGCGCCAGCAACGACGCCATCTCCCCCATCGTGACCAGCCGCGCCGTATGCTGCATCCGTTCGGCCTGCGAGCGGGCGAACTCCTCCGCGCGCCGCCGGTCCGAGATATCGAGCACCGACCCCATCCAGCCGCGCTGTACCCCCTGCGCATCGATCAGCGGGGCCTCATAGATCAGCACATCGAACCGCGACCCATCCCGATGCTGAAACTTGAGTTCAAGCCCCTGCCCGATCGTCTGCCCAGCCAACAAGGCGTCGTGCGCCCGCCGCGTTAATTCGTATTGTTCGGGCACCCAATAGGGCATCGGCGGCGACCGGCCGACCAATTCGGCAACCGAATATCCAACCATCTTGCAGAAGGCGTGATTGGCATACATCAGCCGCCCGTCCAGATCGCGGGCGCGAATGCCCACCAGCAGCGAATTCTCCATTGCCCGCCGGAAAGCGTGTTCCTCTTCCAGCGCGGCTTCGGCCGCCCGCCGCTTGCGCAATTGCCGCTCGCGAGCAACCAGCCCCGCCGCAGCCGATAGCCCGAGAACCACCATCGCGACGACAAGCCCGTTCTGCGCCAGACCGCGGCGTTCGCGGTAACTGGCCAGCGTCAGCGTCAAGTTGCGCAGCGGTGGCCCCATCTCGATGCTGTAATTCGACGCGCTTTCATCGGGCTGAACCGTCGAGCGCGTTGCCAGCACCTTGCCCAACGAATCCTTGAGCACCACCGCCCGCTTCTCGGCAATCCACCACGGCACCTGATGACTGAGCACCAGATCGAGCCCAAACACCGCGACGACTTTCCCGGCCCGCCGGTCATTCAACACGATCGGCGCGACGAACGCGACGGCAGCACGCCCGTCAGCGCGCAGGTACGGCGTTGAGTATGACCCGGCCCCTGCGTCTGGTGTCAGCCCGGTGAAGTGAACGAGATCCGACTGCAGCCGGCTGGTTTCGCCGGCCGCCGACTGGGGCACGGCTGCGATAAAGGTGTTGGTTTCATCAAGCCAGGCAATGTCGACGATATCGGGCAGGATCAGCGCATATTGGCGTGCCTGTACGATGAACGTTTGCGGCGTCATATCGCCGTCCGAGATATCCTTGACGAGCCGCAGCAGGCGCGTGCGCTCTGAATCGAATTGAAATTGAAGCGACTGCTCGACCCACAACACGTCGCGGATCAGCTGGTGGCGGCTATCGTCGCGCTCGTCCCGGTCAAGCAGCCACAACAACACGCCCAGTAGCAAAAAGATCAGCGCGATGGCGAGACCCGCACCCAGCGGCGCGACGCGCGCAATCCATGGCTCGGCAATTGCGCCCTTCGAGCGCAATGCCGTCTCAAACGCGAAGGGGCGGGCACTGGTCGTGGTCAAACCATTCTCCGCTCGGTGCTGATCGTTCACTTTGGTGCTGAACGCTCAACGGCGCACTGGCTTCAAAGCATGATCCAAGTCGTAGTTTTTTAAAACCGTGTGTGTCGATTGCGGCAAACCACAATAGCTGGACCCTGCGGCATTTGCGATAAGTGACCGCCATCGATCTGTCACAATGATGAAGGGTGCCGCGGCTTCAACCGTGGCCCAGGAAACGCCATAACCGGAGTGAACACCTTGAAAACTCGTACGTTTGTTAAAGGCCTGCTCGCCGTCGCGCTCGCCCCGCTCGCAAGCCTGAGTGCAGTGGCCCAGGATGCGCCGATTGTCCTGAAGTTCAGCCACGTCGTCTCGATCGACACGCCCAAAGGCAAGGGCGCCGAACGCTTCAAGGAATTGGCGACCAAGTACACCGAAGGCAAGGTCAAAGTCGAAGTCTACCCCAACTCGCAGCTCTACAAGGACAAAGAAGAAGTCGAAGCGCTCCAGCTCGGCGCCGTCCAGATGCTGGCCCCGTCGCTCGCCAAATTCGGCCCGCTTGGCGCCAAGGAGTTCGAGGCATTCGATATCCCATACATGTTTGCGAACAAGGCGGCGCTGCGCAAAGTCACCGATGGTCCGATCGGCAAAGACATGCTGAAAAAGCTTGAGGGCAAGGGCATCACCGGCCTCGCCTTCTGGGACAACGGCTTTAAGATTCTTTCGGCCAACAAGCCTCTGAAATCACCCGATGATCTGCTCGGCCTCAAGTTGCGCATTCAGTCCTCGAAGGTGCTGGAAGCGCAGATGAAAGCACTCGGCGCGATTCCCCAGGTCATGGCTTTCTCGGAAGTCTATCAAGCGCTGCAGACCGGCGTCGTCGACGGCACTGAGAACCCGCCCTCCAACATGTTCACCCAGAAGATGCACGAAGTGCAAAAGCACGCCGTCATCACCAACCACGGCTACCTCGGCTACGCCGTGATCGTGAACAAAGCCTTCTGGGACGGCCTGCCCGCCCCCGTCCGCGCCGGCCTCGACAAGGCCATGACGGAAGCGACCGCTTACGCCAACGAGATCGCCCAGTCCGAAAACGACCAGGCCCTCGAAGCGATGATGAAGTCCGGCAAGACGGTCTTCCACAAGCCGACCGACGCCGAATTGAAGGCTTGGGTCGCAGCAACGGCCCCTGTTCACACAGAAATGGCCGCCCGCGTTGGCAAGGACCTGATCGAATCGATCAAGCAAGCGACCAAGTAACTCTGCCATCTGGTCCGGCGGCATTGTCCGCGCGCCGGACCAGACCATTTCAAAACAATCGAACCGGTCGGGCACCACTCGGTGCGAACTCGATCGCAATATCGGTCCCCGCACGCAGGGACAGCTATAGGGAGTACATTCGCCCATGTCCTGGCTATCGGCATTCGACAAGCCGGAGTTTCTAGTGATGGCCCTGATGGGTCCTACGCTGATCCTCCTCGCCTACCTGCTTCCGCGAACCTATATCCTCGACCGGTTCGAGGAAATATTGATCGGCGCCTTGATCGCAATGGCGACAGTCGTGATCTTCGTCGCCGTCGTCCATCGCTACGGCTTGACCGGTTCAATCAACCTCGCCTCGTGGGCCAAGGCTAATGGCCTGACCTTCTTGTCCGGTGCCGCGCGCGGTGTTTTCAATTTTCTCCGGGATATCAACCTCACCTGGGCGCAGGAACTCTGCATCTACATGTTCGTGTGGATGGCGAAATTCGGCGCAGCCTTCGGCGTCCGCCAGGGGATCCACGTCGGCGTCGACGTGTTGATCAACCAGCTGCATGGTCGCTCGCGTGTCCCCGTCGTCTTGTTCGGCCTGCTCTCCGGCGCTCTGTTCACCTACATCGTCGGCTCGCTGGGTCTCCGTTTCGTCTGGCACATCGCCCACACGGACCAGACCTCCGCCGACCTCGAAGTGCCGATGTGGCTCGTCTATGTCGCGGTCCCGATCGGCTCCTACATCATGAGCTTCCGCTTCCTTCAGGTTGCCTTTGAATACGCCCGCAGCGGCGATCTTCCCCACCACGATCACGGCCATGTCGACGGTCTCGAAGACGAGGTCCAGACTCTGCCACACGTCCTGCCTTCGGGAGCCAAATCATGAGCACGTCAACGCCAACCCTCGCCCCGGGCCTCGACCCCAAGCATGAGCAGGCGGGAAATGCGACCCTCAGCTTCGCGCTCATCGCCGTCCCGCTCGCCTTGATTGCCTTCTGCCTCGCCGCCAAGTTCGGCATCATCGAGTTGCCGAATTCGATCCGCGTGACGATGATCTTTTTGCTCCTCGTCTCATTGATGATGGTCGGCATGCCGATCTCTATCGCGCTCGGCCTCACCGTGCTCGCCTTCCTGTTCACGCTGACCACCGTTCCCATGGATAGCGTGGCGCTCAAACTGTTCACTGGCATCGAGAAGTTCGAGATCATGGCGATCCCGTTCTTTATTCTCGCGGGTAACTTCCTGACTCACGGCGGCGTCGCCCGCCGCATGATCAACTTCGCAACCGCCATGATCGGCCACTGGTACGGCGGTCTCGGCCTTGCAGCTGTGATGGCTTGCGCGCTGTTCGCAGCAGTCTCAGGCTCCTCGCCCGCAACTGTCGTCGCCATCGGTTCGATCATTCTGCCCGCCATGGTCAAGCAGGGTTTCCCCGCCCGCTTCGGTGCCGGCATTGTCACCACATCGGGCGCGCTCGGCATCCTGATCCCGCCCTCCATCGTCATGGTGATGTATGCGGTCGCAACCTCGGGCATGGTCGTCACCGGCCCGACCGGTGAAAAGGTCTCGTCCGCGTCCGTTGGTCAGCTTTTTATGGCTGGCGTCGTTCCAGGCCTGATGCTGGCGTTCCTGCTGGGCTTCACCACCTGGTATCGCGCCCGTAAGTTCGACTATCCACGCATGCCCAAGGCAACCCTCGCCGAGCGCTGGCACGCCCTGCGCGAAAGCTTCTGGGGCCTGTCGCTGATCGTCGTCGTCATCGGTGGCATCTACTCGGGGGCCTTTACACCGACCGAAGCCGCCGCCATGAGCGCGGTCTACGCCTTCTTCATAGCGGTCTTCATCTATGGCGACATGAAGCTCTCGGATGTGCCCCGCGTCCTGCTCCAGTCTGCGTCTCTTTCGGCGATGCTGCTCTACATCATCACCAACGCCGTCCTGTTCTCGTTCTTGATGACCAGCGAGCAGATCCCGCAGACGATGGCAGCCTGGATCAGCACCACCGGCATGACGCAATGGCAGTTCCTGATCGTCGTGAACCTCCTATTGCTGCTCGCAGGTAACTTCATGGAGCCGTCGTCGATCGTTTTGATCATGGCCCCGATCCTGTTCCCGATCGCCGTCAAGCTCGGCATCGACCCGGTCCACTTCGGCATTCTGATTGTCGTCAACATGGAGGTCGGCATGTGCCATCCCCCGGTCGGCCTCAATCTCTACGTCGCCTCCGGGATCGCCAAGATGGGCATCACCGAACTGACCATTGCTGTCTGGCCATGGCTGCTGACCATGATGGGCTTCCTGATCATCGTGACCTACGTGCCCGAGATCTCGCTTTGGCTGCCCCGCCTGATGGGCATGATGTGATCGCGCGGGGGCGGGTTAATCCAAATCCGCCCCTCCGCTTTGCAATAGCTGCCGAAGTGGTCTAACAACGCCGCTTCACCTCAAAGGAATTCGTATCATGCCGACCATGTCCGACTCGCGCCGCAAGCGCATCCAAGCCCGCCAGAAGAAAGCCCTCAACGCCTTGAAGCGCGCCGCCCGCATCGCCAAGATCGAGCGCAACGCCAAGCCCGCCGAAAAGAAAGCCGCCTGAGCAGCGATTATTCCGCAGCCTTAGGCAAGTCCGGCACTTCACAGCCCGTGGCGCAACAGCGCCCGGGCTGTTTCGTTGTCGGCTGCCCTTGATCCAGCACCCCTCGGTCGAGCAAACTCTCGACCAGCGCGCGCTTCTCCATGACCGGATAATTCCGCCAGATCTCGCGCTTCATCGCCTCGGGACTGCCCCCGCCGTGCAGCGAGATCGTCGAATACCATCCGCCTTGATGCGAGATCGTGAGATCCTCGATGAACCGCGCCACCTCCGCCCGCTGCGCGCCGGGAATGTCGGGCCGCCCTGAAAGCACGGCTGCAATCGACGCCGCCGTCTCCGGGTTGTGATCCTCCTCCGGCCCCGGCAGCGCCACGATCAACCCGCCCGACACGTAATGCCCAATACGGTGCATGTCGTAGATCTGCGTTGCAAGCAGCAGCTTGCCGATGTTTGAAAACACCGCATCCGGCATGACGTTGCCCGCCGCATCGCGCGTGGCATAAACCGATGCCGCAACCCCGCATGCAAAAAACCCTTCCGTGATCTTGATGAGATCCACCATCTGCTCGCGGATGTGCCCGTGCTTGTCCGGATCGAGCCCGTTCGCCTCGATCATCAGCGACCCCGCCCCGATCAGCAGATCGCCAAACCCCGCCCGCGCCCCGATGCACGAATGCCGATGATGCGTGGCATACGCCGTTGTCGCAAACCCCGCCTCGTCCGTCTCGCCCGCCATAAACACGCGCTCGTGCGGCACGAACACCTTGTCGAAATGCACGACGCCCACCGACTGCCCATACTTGGCCGAAAACTTCGCAGCCGCCTCCCCGGGACGACCCGCAGGCTTGGCAACAATCGTGATGCCCTCCGCATCGCATGGCACAGCGCAAGACACCGCAAACGCCGCGTCCTCCGCCGTGTGCGTCCGGCACGGCATGACCAGAAACGCGTGCATGTACGCAGCACCCGTGACGATCGCCTTCGTCCCCGAAATCACGATGCCGCCAGCGCGCCGCTCAACGATCCGCACGTAGGAGTCCGCGTTTGCCTGCGCGCCCGCCCGCTTCGAGCGATCCCCTTTGGCGTCGGTCATCGCAATGCCAAGCACCAGATCGCGGTCCTGCACGTCGTGCATGTAAGCCACGAACCGCTGATGATAGTCCGTCCCGTGGAGAGCATCCGCCCGGTGCGTCGCCTGATACAGCCCGTTGAAGGCATCCTGCACCAGATACCGCTGCGCACACCCCGAAATTCGGCAAACCAGCCGCACTGCTTCGAGCTTGTACAGCAGGTCGGTCGACGTCTCGTTGATGTGAAGAAACCGGTTGATCGTCTTGCCCGACGTCCCCTGTCGCGCCGTCATCAGCGTCTTATGCTCATCCTTCAAAGCAAAATCGTAAGTGATCCCGACGCCCGCAATCCCGGGCGCCAGCAACGGCTCGTCCGCCACACTGTCAACCTGCTGCCCATTGACGAACACGCGCGGCTGATAGGCCCGCAAGCTCTCGCGATACTCAGCCGCAGACATCATCATCGGTCGTCTCCAAAAGACACAGTTGTTCTACAATTCAAACAGCGTTAGAATCTTTCGTCAAGCCACCCAATCTTCGTCATGGCCACGCAGGCGGCCACCCACGACAACCGTCGATGCAGTTGACGTTTCCAGCAGCGTCCAACTTGCTCCACACGATCTCATACGCAGGGCAATGACGAATGAACCCAGTCTTCCCTTTCTTCTCCCCCTGGGCAGATGAGGGGTATCTTCACTTCAGTATTGATTTGGCCAAGCCCGTCGAAGGCCCCCATGCCCACCACAACCGCCATCCGTCGCCGCGCCGTATCCGATTTGAAGCGCACGCTGATCCTCGACGCGGCCCGCGCGGTCTTCGAGGCCGAGGGCCTTGAAGGCGCAAGCCTGCGCGGCATAGCAGCGAAAGCGGGCTACACCCCTGCCGCGCTCTATTTCCATTTCGACAGCAAGGAAGCCATTTACGCCGCCGTTCTAGCCGGTTCGCTCGACCGCCTGAACGCCCATGTCGCGGCAAGTATCGCCAGCGCCAAAACACCCGCGCAGAGGTTTGCGTCGGCAAGCCTTGCCTGGTTTGGCTACTACGCCCAAAATCCTAACGACCTCGATCTTGGCTTTTATCTGTTCCGCGGCGGCCTCAAACCGCGCGGGCTGGGCCGCGACCGTGATGAGGCCTTGAATGCCGCACTGGAATCCTCGCTTGCGCCGATTGCCCAGGCCGCCCGCGACATGGGCGCATCACCAGACGAAGCCCGTGATATCATGGCTGGCGTCTTTGCCCACGCGACCGGGCTTTTGACCCTCGCCCATACCGGCCGCACCCGTCGGCTGAAGGTCAACCCGATTGCTCTGATGACCCAATATGTGACGGCCAACCTCGCGACCCTTGCAGCGCACCGGAGCAAATCCAAATGACAGCCGCCCTGATGAACGCCAGTCGCTCCCTGCTTGTGATGGTCGACTATCAAGCCCGCCTGCTGCCATCGATCCACGACAGCGCGGCTGTCATTGCCAATGCCCAGCGTCTGTTGGCCACCGCCAGCCTCCTGGACGTGAACGCAATCGTCACCGAGCAAAACCCAAAAGGCATCGGCCCAACGACAGACCAACTCGACATTTCAAATCGCACCGTTATCACCAAGCAGACCTTCGGGTCTTGCGCGACCCCCGACTTCGTGACCGCAATCGGCAACTATCCAGACATTGTACTGGCCGGCTGCGAGGCCCATGTCTGCGTCACGCAAACGGTCCTTGGCCTGCTGGAGTTGGGCCGCCGCGTCTTCCTTGTGTCTGACGCAACGGGCGCACGCACTTCCGTCAGCAAAGACACGGCCATTGCCCGCATGGCCCGTAACGGCGCCGAAATCGTCACGACCGAAATGGTCATATTCGAATGGTTGCGCTCGAGCGAACATGCCAAATTCAAGGCGGCAATCGCTCTAATCAAATAATAATCCCCGAAAGTCACAAAATTGTTTTCCATCCGCGAAACTGCGGAGAATAAAGTCATTCTGATTCATTTTCGCGCAGTTATCTCGCGTTAATGATATTGCCTTGATATTTTCGCAAATCTGTCATACTTTGAGTTCAATCAAATCCCACGTTGTGATCGTCACTGATCAAAAGAGATCATTGGTCCAGCAGGCACGTAAAAGTGCCCGCTTTCGTACCGCTGCGTCTTGATTGTCGCGCGGCCACCATCACAGAAAGACCCCGTCCCGTGCTGAACGATAACTCGTCTCAAGAACCCGTCTACAAGGACATTTACCTCCGCGATGAAGCCCCGCCCCATCCTGGTGAAGTGCTACGCGAAGACATCCTGCCCAGGACCGGCTTGTCGCGGACGGCGCTCGCCAAGCGCTTGAAGGTGAGCCCGCGCACGCTGACGAACGTGCTGACCGAAAAAGCCCCGGTCACGGCCGATATAGCCATTCGCTTGAACGCGCTGCTGGGTCATGGCGCGCGCTATTGGCTCGGCCTTCAGATGCAATACGACATTTGGCTCACGCAACAACCCATCGCCGACACGATCAAGCCGTTGGACTGGAAACGTGCGCCGACTGCGGCGGCGCGCAAAAAGCCGGTCGCGTTGGGCTATCGCTGAACGCCAATCGGCTGTAAATACCGGTGCTTGGAATAAGCATCTGGTTAAATGATCCCATGACGGCACAAATTCAAAGCGCCCCCCCGTTGCAATCGGAGACGGCAAATCCGGCGGTGAAACCGTCGGTGAGGCGCACCATCGCCGGTCTCAGCCGTAAAGGCCTGGGCGACGCGTTGGCCGCCATCGGCGTCCCCGAGAAGCAGCGCCGCATGCGCGTCAATCAGCTTTGGGGCTGGCTCTACGTGCGCGGCGTGACCCGCTTCGACCAGATGACCGACGTCTCAAAGGAGCTGCGAGGCCGGCTGTCGGACGCTTACACCTTGGACCGTCCCGAAATCGTCTCTGAGCAGGTGTCCATCGACGGCACGCGCAAGTGGCTGATGCGTCTGCCAAAAATCGGCCACGAGATGCGCGCGCCCGAAATCGAAACGGTCTACATTCCCGAGGCTGATCGCGGCACGTTGTGCATTTCCAGTCAGGTCGGCTGTACGCTCAATTGCTCGTTCTGCCACACCGGGACGCAAAAGCTCGTGCGCAACCTCGAAGTCCACGAGATCGTCGGACAGATCCTGTTGGCCCGCGACCGCATCGGCGATTGGCCCGGTGCCGTCCCCCAAGGCGAAACCCGCCTTCTCCCCGATAGTGACCGCAAGATCACCAATATCGTCCTGATGGGCATGGGCGAACCGCTTTACAATTTTGACAACGTGCGTGACGCCATGGACGTGGCGGCGGACGGCGAAGGCCTTTCTGTCTCCAAGCGCCGCATCACGCTATCGACGTCTGGCGTTGTCCCCGAAATCGCGCGCTGGGGGGAAGAATCGGGCACCATGCTGGCCATCAGCCTCCATGCCACCCGCGACGACCTGCGCGACGTGCTGGTGCCGATCAACAAGCGCTACCCGATCGCCCAGTTGCTGTCGGCCTGCCGCGACTATCCCGGCCTGTCGAACGCCCGCCGCATCACATTTGAATACGTCATGCTCAAAGGCGTCAACGATAGCCCCGCCGATGCCCGCGCGCTTGTCCGCCAGCTGGCTGGCATCCCCGCCAAGATCAATCTGATCCCCTTCAACCCTTGGCCGGGCACAGCTTACGAATGCTCCGACTGGGAAACCATCGAGCAGTTCGCCGATATCGTGAACAAGGCCGGTTACGCCAGCCCCGTCCGCACCCCCCGAGGCCGCGACATCCTGGCGGCCTGCGGGCAGTTGCGGTCTGAAAGCGAAAAGCTGCGCGCAAACGAGCGTCTGCCTGTCGCCCCGCCTGAAGACGTTCCAGAATCCATCTGAAGAAGGCCAACGATATGCTTCACGCCCTTGGCCGCACGGTCGTCGTAGCCTTCGCCTTCATCGTCGCGGGCATTTTCGCCGGAGCCATCGCCATCCGCCTTGGCATGGAGCGCATGACCCATGCGCTCCACAACAACGACGATGCCGTCGTGACCGTCACGGCATGGGTCTGGCAGGGCATCGGACTGTCGTTTGCGACGACGCTGCTGCTGGCCCTCGCAGTTGTCATCATCGGCGAAGTGGCACGGATCCGCTCCGGCCTATTCTACATCGCCGGTGGCGGAATGGCCGTCGCGGCCGCCCCTTTGCTGATCGAGGTCCAGCGTCACGGCGTCAACACGGCCAACCTTCCAGCCTTCATCTGGCAAGTTTTCGCCACTGCAGGTTTTGCGGGCGGCGCTCTGTATTGGATGATCGCAGGGCGCAAAGCCTGATCCGACCGGCCAACCTCCCGAGCGCGCCACATCGTCAAGCCCGTCATAGAAAAAAGTACAGCGAACTGATACTTTCAGCGGTGAACCATCAGCCGTTCCTCTTTTGCCATTGATTTGCCGCCGTTTTTGCAGCTAAACCGGCACCACAAGCCAACTATTGACGACCGTGTCGCAGACGTGCGGCACGAGCAATTGCAGCGCGGACAGCGCAGAGGCTAAGATGCAGACAGTAGTGCGCGTGTTGAGTGGACTGATCGCGGCAAGCCTCATGGCAGCACTCGTAAAAGTGCTGCACGTCATTACGCCGATGGAACTCCAGAGCCTGTCGGGCGACGCACTCGCCTCGCGATTGATGCGTGTTGCCGAACTTGTCGCGCTGACCGCAACCCATCAGGCTTTCTTTGTCCTGCCACTGGGTTTGATTGCCGCCGTCATCGCCGAGGTCAATCGCATCCGTCACTGGTTCGTCTACGCATTGATCGGCGCAGCCATTGCCGCTGCTGGGTTCTATGTCCAGGTCACAGGCGAAAGTGTGGTCCGCACCATCGTAAACCCATATGCCGGCCAAGCCTACGCCATCGAAGGTATCGTCGCAGGGGTGGTCTATTGGCTGATCGCGGGCCGGTTTGCCGGATGGCGTCGCGGCGGCGGCTTGGTCAAAACCCAGCCCTTTCCGGTCGACAAGCCGCGCCTGCGCGTCAGCGATATCAGCGAAAACGAAACAAAGACAGCCGGACCCGTCTGATCGCACCCATCTCGTGCACAGACATGGTCAATGGTTTGTTAAAAGATTTATGACTAATCAATTGTCTATCGGTCACTGGATAAGAATCGGTGGAATCTAAGCTGCTGGTGCATTGCAAAATCTGTGATGCGGTGCGATAAAACTCTCATAGTTGGCGCACAAGTGTTTCGCGCCGTTCTCCCAAATGTCAGGACAAGCCAGTATGGACGGCTCATTGGAGCGCATTGCTCAAAGCTGTGCTGAAGCAGCGACAGGGTATATGGCAGCAACCACAGCGGCATACACGGAGCTTGCGTCTTGCGCCCTGGATTTTTGGTGCACCGCACTGTCAGGCCTTAGCGAAGAAGAAGCCAAGCCCGAACCGAGGGCGCACACCGTTGACGAACCAGCCTTTGGGTTGTCTGTCGCCGACTGGAACCCGATGATGTGGTTCGATCCGCGTCGCTATGATGCTCTTTGGCGCTTGGATTTCACGACGCCGCCAGCAACTGCCATGCTTGCGGTCGCAAATTCCGCCATACCATTGCGAGGCACGTCAGCCTCGTGGCCAATGGCCAAGGTGATGATTGAATCAGGCGTCCCAAGGTCAGTCGCCTGGCCCACGGCGGAAGCCAACGCTGCAGCGCTCAGCGCCGCCGACACCGCCTCAACAAGCTTGCGCCGCGTCATTGCCAAGTTCCACAACGACAATGGCTACGCGTCGACGGCCCACGGCATGACCCCGACCATGATGGCACTTGCCATGACGTTCGGCACGGCAATGGGTCCCGCGCGATTGATGGGCGACTGGTCGTAACGCCGGTATTAAAAACGCAAATAGCGCCCGCGCGAAGCCCATAAAGCTCGGCGCGGGCTTTTTGTTTGTCGTGGAAGCGTCTTACTGCTTCGTGGCTGGTGCCGGAGCCGTCGGTGCTTTAGCGGCGGGCACTGCAGCCTTGACGGCCGGAGCAGCCTTTGCAGCAGCGTCGGCTGGCTTCTTCACAGCGACGCCAGCGACCTTGCGGCAATACGGAGCATCGACCTTGCCAGTCTTCGGATCGGCCTTCTTAGGTACGATGTAGCCGCATTCAGCGTTGGCTTTGCAGGCCGTCTCATCGAGGCCCTTACAAGCTGAAGCCGCCTTGGCAGCTGGCTTCTTTGCAGTGGTCGCGGGAGCCGTCGTTGTTGCGGCGGGAGCCGAAACAGCGGGTTTCGCCACGACAGGTGCTGCCGGCTTGACGGGAGCAACCGGCGCAGTAGCAGGTGGCTGCTGTGCGCTGGCGGTCATTGCGAACAGGCTGAGCGCAGCCGCGGCAACCACGGCACCCATCCCAAAAGCATGGTTCTTCTTCACGGCATTCATCTCCTGATTTGTTGATTGCCAACAGCCCTCGTACACCCAAACTCAGTGCCAAAACACGTCCAAGTGATGAACACGTGATAAATGGTGTGCGGAGTAGCGCCGTGCGGCAACAATCGCAGCGATGCGCCGTCTCGGTGTCGCTTTGCAACAAATGCGGGAGGCCCGTCCACAACGCATCATCGATTAAGACGCGGCCATTGCGTGACATCAGCCCTAATAACACCAGCAAAATCAAACCTTATCATCATGGGTCATACTGCCGGTCGACGGCGGAACTGACCACACAAAACAGGTCAGAGCACAGCCTAAAGTGTCGTGTTTCGGGTCCCGCAAATGAGGCAGGTTAGTCGCCATGCTGACCAAACCGCGTCCCGATTGCCGCGCCCAACACCTGTGGAAAACCCAGCACCGGGGTGCCGCAAACGCCGTCGGTTTGCCGTGTTTGCGTCGCCAACCCTCCAGCTGATTCGCTCAGCCATCGATGTGCGGCTGCAGAAAAATCGCCGCAGGAAGACTTGTTGCATGGCCTGACTTGCCTATAGTGCGCCGCGAAACAGGCAACGCCCCGCACCGATCGGGCGGCCGGTCCAAAGAACGCTTACGAACGCAAAGGAACCGCCATGACCACCACAACAACCCCGCCCGCCGTTGGCAAAGCGGGCCAGATCAAAAAGGTCGTGCTGGCATATTCAGGCGGTCTCGACACGTCGATCATTCTGAAATGGCTGCAGGAAACCTATCATTGCGAAGTCGTGACCTTCACCGCCGATTTGGGGCAGGGCGAAGAACTGGGTCCCGCCCGCAAAAAAGCAGAGATGTTCGGCATCAAGCCTGAAAACATCTTCATCGAAGACCTGCGCGAGGACTTCGTCGCCAACTACGTGTTCCCGATGTTCCGCGCCAATGCCGTGTACGAAGGCATCTACCTGCTCGGCACCTCGATCGCCCGCCCGCTCATCGCCAAAGCACAGATCGACATCGCCCGCAAAGTCGGCGCCGACGCGGTCTGTCACGGCGCGACAGGCAAGGGCAACGATCAGGTGCGCTTTGAGCTGAGCTATTACGCCTTGGAACCGGGCATCAAAATTATCGCACCCTGGCGCGAATGGCACTTCAAAGGCCGCGAAGACCTGCTCGAGTTCGCCCGCCACAACCAGATTCCCGTCTCTAAGGACAAGGAAGGCGAAAGCCCGTTCTCGGTTGACGCCAACCTTCTGCACTCGTCGTCCGAGGGCAAGGTGCTCGAAGACCCTGCCGTCAAAGCCCCCGAAATGGTCTACCAGCGCACGATCGCGCCAACGGCGGCACCAGATAAGGTGACGACCATCAAGATCGGCTTCATGAAGGGCGACGCCGTCAGCCTCAACGGCAAGTCCATGTCGCCAGCCACCCTGCTTGCGGCCCTCAACGACTATGGCCGCGACAACGGTATCGGCCGCATCGACCTGGTGGAAAACCGCTTCGTCGGCATGAAGTCGCGCGGCGTCTACGAAACCCCCGGCGGCACCATCCTGCTGGCCGCCCACCGTGCGATCGAAAGCATCACGCTCGACCGCGGCGCAATGCACCTCAAAGACGACATCATGCCGCGTTACGCCGCCCTGATCTATAATGGCTTCTGGTTCTCGCCCGAGCGCGAAATGCTCCAGGCTCTGATCGACAAATCGCAGGAGCACGTCGAAGGCGAAGTGACGCTCGAACTCTACAAGGGCAATGTCATCACGGTCGGCCGCGAAAGCTCAAAGTCGCTCTACTCGCCCACCCTCGTCACCTTCGAAGACGACAAAGGCGCCTACGACCAGAAGGACGCAGCTGGCTTCATCAAGCTGAACGCCCTTCGCCTCCGCACCCTCGCCGCCCGCAACCGCAAGGTGTAAGAAGCGAAAGTCACCTGCCTCGCGACGTCAAATGCGCATGTCACGGTTGCGACACCATACCTCATTAGCGTGCAACCTGCTGCGATCTTTGGTGATGAGGCTTAAGGTGGATAGTACAGTCGTTTTTATTGGTTCGACGTTCGCCGATCTTTCGACAACACGGTCGAAGGTGGCAGCCGAAGTGAAAAGGGCTGGGCACCACCCGGTTGTCGCTGAGCATGGCAACTTAAGCTACGATCCCGACATTCCGCCTGATCAGTCGTGTTACGCTAAAGCTGCCAAGAGCCATGCTTTCCTACTCATTGTCGGCCGAAATTACGGTTCGCCGGCCTCTAACGCTTCAAGACGTGGCGTTGACGATTTTAGGTCGATCACCCGCAGGGAGTATCAAACAGCAAGAGATGTTGGCGTGCCGGTGTATACGTTTATCGATGCTAATTTGAAGGCGGAATATCAGTCATTCAAATCAGGTAAGAAATGTGGCCACAAGTCCGTTGATAGCGTCCAAGTCTTCAAACTGATCGACGAGATCGAGAAGCAAAAAACAAACAAATTCATACACTGGTTCGATCGAGATGACGATATTGCGCCAGTATTTCTCGGGCAGCTCAGCGGTTTGCTTCGCCGCAACCTCGAAAATGCCAAAAGTCGCAAACACAAAGTGCCTATTAACTGTTATAAATTGTTTTATTTTCGGACAGATCGGAACAGTGCTCGAGGGGAAGCTCTTGATCTGGAGGTTTTGTCCGATAAGACGGGCATAGCTAAGAGTTTTCTGCAAAAGATCGAGTCAGTTCGTCCCAACACCGAGCCAGTGTCGATCCACAATTTTCATCAATGTGAGTTGTCGGACATCGAAAAATTAGAGGCTGTTCTGAACTGCCGTGGTCAGCTTCGAGCTGACCAATCCGACGATCATCTAACCGAATATCTGTTAAACTATCGGACGCGGGCTTCATCCGGGCGCCTAAAGAAGAACATTAACCAGTTAGAACTTGACTTCGATACGCAGGCGCTCGTGTTTGACTTTGATGGCACGTTGACGACTGAGCGGGGGCTCGGAACGGTCTGGGAGCGACTTTGGGAGGCAGTCGGACTTAGTAAACAGGAATGCAGCGGTCAGCATGAACGGTTCAGACGCTCTGAGATCACGCACAAGGAATGGTGCGAGCTAACAACGGAAAAGTTCCGCCAAGCCGGATTGACTCGATCAAAGGTCGACGAGGTAGCTCAGTCCATTTGCTTGGTGCCGGGTGTCGACAAGACGCTTAGGCTCGCAAAAGCAAAAAATCTTCATGTGTCGATCTTGTCGGGTTCGATTGAGCAGGTAATCAGGAAGGTGCTGAACGGTTCCGCAAATTTGATCGATGACGTGAAGGCGAACAAAATCGAGTACGACCACGACGGATTGATCAGCCGTATTCAGGGCACCCCCTATGATTTTCGCCACAAGCCCGACTACATTAAGACGGTTATTCGAGATCGAAAACTAGATCCGCTCCAAGTGCTTTTTGTTGGCAACTCGGCTAACGATGCCTGGGCTTCAAGATCGGGAGCGCGAACCTTGTGTGTTAACCCGGTCGAGACGGACCCTGGCAACTTTCGCAACTGGACAAGTTGTATCCGTTACATGAGTGATTTGACCGAAGTTTTACCCGTTGCCGGTATTCGTTCGGAGTTATGACGGCCAGCGGAGCGTCAGTTCTTCAACGAACCTTTAATAAGGAATCCTCTTATTAAAGGATAAGCCGGTTTCCTTTAATAAGCGAGGTCGCTATTAAAGGTTCGCAGGGTTCGACATCAGTTGGGGAAGCACGCATGAACACACGCCTTGCGCTGGGCCGGATCGCGGGCATCCCGATCTTCCTCGATATGATGTTCCTGCTGATCATTTTCGTGTTCTCCCACAAATACTTCACCAGCGGCGACAGCCAGATCATGTCGGCGGGCCTGCTGATCATCGCCGGCGTCATCGTCTCGATCCTGCTGCATGAGCTGGGCCATGCCTTTGCCGCCCGCGCCTTCAAAACCGGCACGGCCGAAATCGAACTGACGGGCCTGGGCGGCGTCGCCCGCTTCAGTTCCGCCCTGCCGCGCTCGACGCTCGCCCGCGTCGCGATTTTCCTAGCGGGTCCCGCCGTTAACTTGCTCCTGTGGAAGGGTTTCGAACAATTGGCCTACATGGCATCGTCCGCCAACAAGCCCATTGTGTTGTTCGTCGTCCTCCAATTGGCGAGCATCAACTTCTTCTTGATGGCGTTCAACTTGCTGCCAGCCTACCCCCTCGACGGCGGCCACACGCTCGATGCGATCCTTGGCAAGCTGTTCGGTCCGGTCTGGGGCCAGCGGATCGTTGGCATTCTCGGCGTGGTCATTGCGCTGCTGATCGCGTTCTTCGCGATCCAGAGCCTGCCGGGCAGCATTTTCCTCGTGTTTCTGGCGTACTTCCTGGCCGACTTGAACTGGACGCAATTCCAAGGCGCTGGCGGTTGGGGACGGCGCTAAACCAGAGGCCCGTTTTTGACGGGGACAGGAGGGGGAACGTATGACCAAGCGCCATGTCAATCGCACGTTGCTGACCGTATTCTGGTCGCTTGGTCTCATCCTGGCGGTCGCATTTGCAGCCAAAATGGCAATCCACATTCCAGGCCTGCGCGGCACCCCGCTCGATCCGATTGCCGCTGACGTCTATCTTTATCTGAAGGAAATGGCCCCCGTTTTCATAACGGTCGTCGCGGTATACTTGGCCAGCGTCTTTCGAAAGCGATCAAACTTCATCGAAAGCCTCGAAGAGGAATGGCGCAACATCGTCCGCACCAAATCGGCTCTCTATGCCTATTTCGACAAACCCTACCCGACGACCGACGACTACATCGCCGTCTACGCCCGCCTGAGCGAAACGCTGGACACGATGCGCATCGTCTACCGCAACGTCGGCGAAACGAGAGCCCTCGTCGGCCTTTACCCCTACGCCCCGCTGCACGACATGCGCCGCGTGCTCCAGGCGATGGACCCCCGACTGAAATCCAGCGCCTCGCCCGCCGATCGCAAGCTCGCCCAGGATGCCATTCTCCAGAGTTTCGCAGCCTTGCGTGAAAACTTCCTCGAAGAACTCGACTTAGACGAGCCGCAACATCCGTTGCTGATCTCCGGCGGACGCCGCCTGAAAGCGTCGGGCCACACCCCCAGCGCGTCGGCCCACCAAGCCCGTCAGCGCGAAATCCAGAACAAAACCGCGACGCCTAATCCCGAAATCGACGCCTACCTTGGCCGCTTGTACGCAGCCGAAAACGGCCCCGCCGCCTCCCCGAAAGTGATCCAGGCGTTAGCCAGCACCCCATCAAGTTTCAAGTGATCCTCACCGCGCGGGCGTCGAATAAACCGGCTGCGCCCGCATGGAGACCTTTTTGACGGCAAGACGCGGGGCCTCCAGCGCCACATAGGCCGCATTCACCCGCCGCGACATCGCTTGCAGATAATCGCGCACTTCGACCGGCAGATCGACACTGGCAAACCGGTCCGCATGGTACATCTTGGCAAGCCGCAGATACGCATGGCGAACATCGTCCCACTCCGCATCGGCCTTGATCCCCAGCGTCGTATGGGGATCAAACGCCCCTTCGATCGGACGACGCGCCGACAGTCCTGCCGCTGACCCGACCTGTATCAGGCGCACCGATAGGATCGCCGTCCGGGCGATGTATCGCCGCTCTTTGTTGAACGGCTCGAATTCGAGAAAATGGCTTTCGCCATTCAGCACATCGGCAAAAGCGCGCGTTGCCGAGATGATGAATTGCCCGGCCAAAACCTCGCCATCGGTCAGCGTCAACTCGGCTGGAACCGCCGTTTGATGATGTGTGTTCGCGCCATTATCGATCTTATTGCGCTCGAACATGCAAAGCTCCGACTGTTTCAAATCAAGACGGCCCACCCTGCACCGCCACACATGAAACCCAGATTGCAAGGACCCCGCCAATCATCGACGGTAACTTTCCGCGCGCGCCACGGCGCGTGAGGCCAGTCAAAACACTATTCTTCACGGCCGCAGGCCGTAGGGAGCACGGCGACCCGGCGCCCATGCGCCGCCCCGCCGGAGCGCTATGGCGCGTGAGGCCAAAGTAACAAGGGAGCGCCGCGACCCGGCGCTCATGCGCCGCCCCGCCGGAGCGCTATGGCGCGTGAGGCCAAAAGATCCGGCCGTCGCTCCGCTGTGATGCGTTCAGCCTCCGACCGTCGCCAGGCGGCGATCTTCTTGTGATCGCCGTTCAGCAGCACGTCCGGGATCATCATCCCCTCGAAGTCACGCGGCTTGGTGTACTGCGGATATTCCAACAGCCCGCCCTCGAAACTTTCCTCGCTGAGCGACCCCTGTGCCCCCAGCACGCCCGGAATGAGCCGTAGGCAGGCATCCGCCATCACCATCGCGGCCAACTCGCCCCCCGACAGCACGTAATCCCCGATCGAAATCTCGCGCATCCCCCGGCTGAGGATCACCCGCTCGTCCACACCCTCGAACCGCCCACACAGCACAATCAGCCCCGGGCCCGCTGCAAATTCCCCCGCCAGCTTTTGCGTAAACGGCTCACCGCGCGGTGACATGTAGATCAGCGGACACTCGGGCGCTTGCTCCCGCGCTGCATCGATCGCTACGGCAACCACGTCGGCGCGCAGCACCATCCCGGCCCCGCCGCCCGCCGGTGAATCATCCACTGCTCTGTGCCGACCGACCCCGAAGTCGCGGATCTGGATTGCTGCCATCGACCACAACCCTGCCGTCAGCGCCTGGCCCGTCAGCGACACGCCCAGCGGTCCTGGAAACATATCGGGAAAAAGCGTCAGCGCCGTCAGCCGCCACGGTGCCCGTCCATCGCTTTCAGGGAAATGAGCCATCTAAAACTCTAGCCAATCACAATCGTCTCTTTGCTTTACGCGAAGCGTCGGGAGCGACGGCGACCCGGCGGTCGTCCGCCGCCCCCGCGGAGCGCCTTCAGCGCGTGAGCGAAAAAACGCTTAAACCCCCTCGACGATCGTCAGATCCATATGCCCAGCCCCAGCGCGGTTTTTCTTAGCTTCGGCGTATTCGGGCGAGTTGATGTACCCGAGTGCGGCTTCATAGCTGGGAAACTCGAGCACCACGTTGCGCTGGACGCCGTTGCCTTCGATGATGGTGCACTGACCACCACGCACCAGCGGCTTGCCGCCGAACTTGTCGAGCGCAACCTTGGTCGCCGCTGAATACTTCGCCCAGTTCTCGGGGTTCGTCACGGTCGCATGCGCAATGAGGTAGCCTTTAGCCATTGTGATCTCTCTGGTTGAAAACCTTGTAGATTGGGTCAAGCGTCCTTGCGCGCGACCCAACAACGTCAGTGTCGTCTAAGCGATTGAAGCAAGAATCCCAAGCGCCGCCGCGCGCGGATCGGCTGCCTGCGTGATCGGTCGCCCGACCACGATGTGATCGGCTCCCGCGCGCACCGCAGCCTCGGGAGTCATCACCCGCGTCTGGTCGCCTACGGCCTCGCCCGCAGGCCGTATCCCCGGCGTCACAATCAGAAACCCCGCACCCGCCTGCGCGCGGATCGCTGCAGCCTCTTCGCCTGAAGCGATCACCCCATCGGCTCCCGCCGCCTGCGTCAGCTTCGCCCGATGCAGCACCAGTTCGCCCGGCGTCATGCGATGACCTTGCTCGGCAACATCGTCAGCCGACAAATTCGTCAACACTGTCACCGCAAGGATCTTGAGCGCACCGCCCCCCCGCCCGGCCACCGCCGCGCGGATGCTCCGGCTGTCGTGGCCGTGGATCGTGAGAAAATCGACCCCCATCGTTGCCGCGTTGGCGACCGACCGTTCCATCGTGTTGCCGATATCGAGCAGCTTCATATCGAGGAAGACGCGCTTGCCCTCGCCTTTCAGGGATCGCGCCAGCTCAAGCCCGCCCGCAAACAACAGTTCGTGCCCGACCTTATAGAAACTGACCGCGTCCCCGATCCGCGCCACGAGGTCGCGAGCCTCGCCCGCCGTCGGCACATCGAGCGCCACAATCAGTTGATCCCGCACACCCCTATCCATGCAGCAAATGCGCCGCCCGCGCGAGTTTCTGAATGACGGTCTTGAACCGCTCTTGCCCGTCTTTGTCGGCCAAGTGCCCGTGGTCGTCGAACGCAGTCGCCGCCCGCGCGACCAGCACCTGGTCTGGCAACACCAGCGCGCCCAGCCCCATCTCCAGTACGTTGCGCACGGCAACCAATCCGCGCATTCCGCCCGTGCCGCCCGGTGATGCCGCACCCAATGCAAACACCCGCGTGGTGTAAACGGCCTTGCCAGCCCCCTCGTCGCGAACCCGGCTGACCCAGTCGAGTGCGTTCTTCAGCAGCGGCGAAATTGATGCATTATATTCCGGGCTCGCAATGAATACGCCGCTGTGAACCAGCATTAGCGCTTGGAGTTTGCGCGCATTGGCCGGCACACCTTCGGCGGTCTCCAGGTCGCCGTCGTAGATCGGCATCGGGTAATCTGCCAGATCGGCAAACGTCGACGTGATCCCGTTCGCTTCCGCGATCTTGGCCCCCAAAATCGCCAGCCGCTTATTGAACGAGTCCGTTCGCGCAGAGCCGGAAATGAACAGCAGACGAGGTTCGGTCATGGGAGCTCCACCGGCGATGACGTTGAGCGTCCATGTTTAGACCGTGCAGGCGCAGGCGGCTAGAGTGCTTCCGTGGCATGGGACTTGCTGACGACCCCTTCGAAAAGAGATCGTGTCCCAGCAGAGCGAAACGCTGGGTCGAACTATGGTTTTGGGGAGTTCAGCATCGTGGGTATCAACTTGTGCGAAGCAACAGCGATCATGTCGCTGAAGCGGACGCAGACCGTGAACGATGAAATCGTCTGCTTAGGGCGTCCGGAACTGTTCTTGAGCAGGCGTCAGGCGGGATCGTTGGCAAAAGCCTTTGGTCAGGGCTGGTCTGATGAGCAGCTGACCCAGATTTCAGCCGATAGGCATGCGGAAACCTTGTTGAAAGCGATTGGATTAACCAACATCCGCTCGTTGGACGCCTCCGACTACGAGGGTGCCGCAATCATCCACGACTTGAACAAGCCCCTGCCGGACGCGTTGGTGGGCACCACCGATTTTGTTTACGACGGCGGCACCATCGAACACGTCTTCGACGTTGCGACGGCCTTGTCCAACGCAACCCGGCTTTTGCGTGTCGGCGGCACGCTGTTGATCTCCATCGCGGCCAATAACCAGTGCGGCCATGGATTTTATCAGTATTCGCCCGAGCTGTTTTATCGCTACCTGGAGGCGAACGGCTTCACGAACGTCAACGTCTACCTCGTCGGCTTGCTGACCCCAAATCGCTGGCGACGCGCAGCCGACCCTAAGGTCTTGGGCCGCCGCGTTCAGTTTTCAACCACCGAACCGACTCAGATGCTGGTGGTCGCCCGCAAGTCTGCCGAGGTCTTTCCAGCCGTCGTGCCCCAGCAATCCGACTATTCCGAATTGAATTGGCGCAAATCCGAGTCGGAACTGTTGGCCGAACACCAAGGTCGCACGTCGGTGATGGGTCACGCGCGCGCCATCGCCAAGAGTCGCGTCCTGTTGCCAGCGATGTCGATGCTGCGCAATTTCGGCGGTCCCGGCTTCCCCGGCCTGTTCCGTACTAGCGACTTCGCACCCGTTGATCCGTTTGCCATGGAACTAGTGGCCCGTCGCGCCTAAATCGCTGTGCTATCCGGAACCGTTGACGATTTAGGCGCGACATAAGGGCCACTAGAGAAATCATAGACTTAGTGTGGCGTTCAGCGCGCCTTAATTGACACCAACCTCGCCGCACCCACCAGTCAATTAAGGCGCGACGCCACACGAGCTCGTTGAAGCCCGATTGACGCGTCTGAGTGTGAGATTGACGCGGCTGCAGTCAGCTAAGGCCGCCCCGAGCGGGATCGGCGACGTTCCTACGTGGACCTTATCGATCCCGTGAAACGCCAGCCGCGACGCCCCACCGAGAACCAGCACATCCCCCGATTCCAACCGGAAGCGCGACTTGGCGTCGCCACGTTTCAATCCGCCCACATGAAATGTCGCCGCGTCCCCCAGCGAAACAGATACCACGGGTGCTGCAAAATCCGCCTCGTCCCGGTCCTGATGACTGCCCATACGGGCTGTGGCACCGTAGATATTGATCAAACAGGCTTCCGGCATGCCGTCATACCCGGCGACGGCCCGCCACAAGGCCAGTAGAGCAGGTGGAAATGGCGGCCAAGGCTCACCCGTAACCGGATGCAGAGGCTGGTAACGGTATCCAGCCTTGTCAGACACCCACCCGAGCGGCCCGCAATTGGTCATGGTGACGGAAAACGGTTTACCCGTTCGCGGCATCACCGGTTGAAACAGCGGCGCGGCGGCAATGATGTCGCACACCTGTGCGGACAGCGCCATTTGAGCATCTTTACTTAAATACTGGCGATGATAAACCACGCCAGCGTGTTCGGCGCATGCTTCCGGTAGGTTAAGCGGCAGCTGCGACACAACGGTTCTCCCAAAAGCGTATAAAACGCGGCTCAACGCCCGTTGCGGCTCCAAAACCACGCCCCTATATAGCGTAACGCTGTACGTTACCGCAAAGGGGACCGCGAGACAGTCGAACCACAAGGCCTCGGAATTCCGGTGCATTTCGCCGGGAGACTGAGCCTTAAGAAAATGGCTCGTAGGACGCCGCGTTTATGCGGGTCTTGGGCGGTCTGCCAAACAAGAAGGAAGAAGTTCTATGGGAAAAGTTATCGGCATCGACCTTGGGACCACCAACTCATGCGTGGCCGTTATGGAGGGCTCGAAGCCACGCGTGCTGGAGAACGCCGAAGGCGCCAACACCACGCCAAGCATCGTCGCGTTCACCAATGACGACGAGCGTCTCGTCGGCTTGCCAGCCAAGCGCCAGGCAGTGACCAACCCGACCAATACATTTTATGCGATCAAACGCCTTGTCGGCCGTCGGTTCGACGACCCCGTGCTCGACAAAGACAAGAAGAACGCACCCTACAAGATCGTCAAGGGCCCCAGCGGCGACGCGTGGGTCGAAAGCCATGGCAAAGCCTACTCGCCCCAGCAGATTTCGGCCTTCATCCTCCAGAAGATGAAAGAAACCGCCGAAGCCAAGCTCGGCGAAAAGGTCGATCAGGCCGTCATCACGGTGCCCGCCTACTTCAATGACGCCCAGCGTCAGGCGACCAAGGACGCCGGCAAGATCGCAGGCCTCGAAGTCCTTCGCATCATCAACGAGCCGACCGCCGCAGCGCTCGCCTATGGCCTCGACAAGAAAAAAGAATCCAAAACCATCGCGGTCTACGATCTGGGCGGCGGCACGTTCGACGTGTCGATCCTCGAAATCGGTGACGGCGTGTTCGAAGTGAAGTCGACCAACGGCGACACGCACTTGGGCGGTGAAGACTTCGACCAGCGCATCGTTGATTATCTCGCCGCCGAGTTCAAAAAGGAACAGGGCGTCGACCTGACGAAAGACAAACTGGCCCTTCAGCGCCTCAAAGAAGCTGCTGAAAAGGCCAAGATCGAACTGTCGTCGGCTCAGCAGACCGAAATCAACCTGCCGTTCATCACCGCCGACCAGTCGGGTCCAAAGCACCTGACCATGAAGTTGACGCGCGCCAAGCTCGAAAGCCTCGTCGACGATCTGATCATGAAGACGCGTGGGCCGTGCGAACAGGCCATCAAGGACGCGGGCCTCAAAGCCGCAGAAATCGACGAAGTCGTTCTCGTCGGCGGCATGATCCGCATGCCCAAAGTCCAGCAGGTCGTCAAAGAACTGTTCGGCAAGGAGCCCCACAAGGGCGTCAACCCCGATGAAGTCGTCGCCGTCGGCGCGGCCATTCAGGGTGGCGTGTTGAAGGGTGAAGTCAAGGACGTGCTGCTGCTCGACGTGACCCCGCTCTCGCTCGGCATCGAAACGCTGGGCGGCGTGTTCACGCGCCTGATCGACCGCAACACCACGATCCCAACCAAGAAGTCGCAGACCTTCTCGACCGCCGAAGACGGCCAGAGCGCAGTGACAATCCGCGTGAGCCAAGGCGAGCGCGAAATGGCCGCCGACAACAAGCTGCTGGGTCAATTCGATCTCGTCGGCATCCCCCCCGCGCCCCGTGGCGTGCCCCAGATCGAAGTCACCTTCGACATCGACGCGAACGGCATTGTCCACGTCAAGGCGACCGATAAGGCGACCGCCAAGGAACAATCGGTTCGCATCCAGGCAGCCGGTGGCCTTTCGGACGCTGAAATCGAGAAAATGGTGAAGGACGCCGAGTTGCACGCCGCCGAAGACAAGGCCAAGCGTGAACTCGTCGAAGCCCGCAACCAGGCCGAAGCGTTGATCGACTCGACCAAGAAGCAGCTGACGGAAAACAGCTCCAACACCGCTGTCTCAGCCGTTAAGGGCGATGTTGAAAAGGCCATCGCCGAAGCCGAAACGGCTTTGAAAGGCGACAACGTCGAAGAGATCAAAACCGCGACAACAGCACTTGCCCAGGTCGCGATGAAGATCGGCGAAGCGATCTACTCGGCTGCCAAAGCCCATGAGGCTGGCGACGATGAACCCGGCCACAAGTCGGGGTCCGGCGACAACGTCGTCGACGCCGAGTTTGAGGAAGTCAAAGACGACAAGGGCAAAAAGAAATCGGCCTGAAGTTAAGACGAAGGCCGCAGGCTCCCCTGCGGCCTTTATTCGTTTCCGGCCCATCCACGAACCCATGTCCCGAAATTCGACGAAGGGTGACCTGCCGCTCAAATAAGTAAGGAGCAGCAAAGCCTTCCGATAACTAGAACGGCACCTCGAACTCCAAGCCTTCGCTGCTACTCGATGCGGTGCAGTCTTGTTGGTTCCAGCGCGTGCACCAATCAGAGTCCCATCATGGCGAAGCGCGATTACTACGAAATCCTCGGCGTAAAATCCGGTGCCACCGAACAGGACCTCAAATCGGCTTTCCGCAAGTCAGCCAAGGATTGCCATCCCGACGTAGCACCTGGTGACAAGGGCGCCGAGCAACGCTTCAAAGAGCTGGCTGAAGCCTACGAGGTCTTAAAGGACCCGCAGAAGCGCGCCGCCTACGATCGCTTTGGCCACGCCGCTTTCGATGGCAGCATGGGCAATCGCGGCGGCGGTCAGCCCGGCGGCTTCGGCCCCGATTTCTCCAACAACATGGCCAACATATTCGACGACCTGTTCGGCGAGTTCATGGGTGGCCGTCAGGGACAACGCGGCCGCAACGGCAAGGAGCGCGGCGCGGACCTGCGCTACAACCTCGAAATTACCCTGCCAGAAGCTCATTCCGGCAAGAAGGCGCAAATCCGCGTCCCCACCAGCGTCGTGTGCGACACCTGCACGGGCACCGGTGCCAAAACCGGAACCAAGCCCAAGACCTGCGCCACCTGCGGCGGCATGGGCAAGGTCCGCGCGACCCAGGGCTTCTTCACCATCGAGCGGACCTGCCCCTCGTGCCAGGGCCGCGGCGAAATGATCGACGATCCCTGCGGCAGCTGCCAGGGCGCCGGCCGCGTCATGAAGGAGCGAACACTTTCGGTCGACATTCCAGCTGGCGTCGAAGACGGCACCCGCATCCGCTTGGCGGGCGAAGGCGAAGCCGGCATGCGCGGCGGCCCGTCCGGCGACCTCTACATTTTCCTGTCGCTCAAACAACATGATTTCTTCCAGCGCGACGGGGCCGATATCTTCTGCAAGGTGCCGATCTCCATGACGACGGCAGCGCTCGGCGGCCAGATCGAAGTGCCGACCGTCGACGGCTCCGCGACCCGCGTCAAAGTTCCTGAAGGCTCCGAGACCGGCAAACAGTTCCGCATCAAAGGCAAGGGCATGCCGGTCTTGCGCTCCAAGGTGTCGGGCGACATGTACATCCAGGTCGAAGTCGAAACGCCCAAGAACCTGACCCGCCGCCAACGTGAGCTGCTCGAAGAATTCGAGCGCGAAAGCCACAAGGAAACCAGTCCCGAAAGCGCCGGTTTCTTCGCCCGCGTCAAAGACTTCTTCGACGGCAAAGGCACCTGATCGCCGCGCGCTGCCTCGCCAGACACTCAAACCCATGCACGCGTAAGTTAGGGGTCCAGGGGACGCGTCCCCTGGTCTTCACTTCATTCCATCTTGAGGCGTACCTTCACGGTGCGGATGAGGACGAACCAATGTCACTGAACTACGCGTTCATCGTCGATCTCGCAGCAGCCTATAGCCCGCCGCCGGGCCGCTTCCTCGACTTCGGCTGCGGCATGGCCGATGTCGCCGCCCTAGCCCTTGCCCGTGGCTATGATGCCTACGGCGTCGACACCTACCTGGGAGTCGGCGCGACCGGCGACAACCTCGCGGTCGCCCAAGCCAAGATCGGTGATCGCGTCTCAGCGATCCACCCCGGCGAGCCAACCCCCTTCCCCGACGCAGACTTTGACGTCGTCATCTCCAACCAGGTCTTCGAACACGTCGAAAACGTGCCCGTCGTCCGCGACGAGATCGCACGAATCCTCCGCCCGGGTGGCCTGCTGCTCGCGATGATGCCGACTTATGAAACGCTGTGGGAAGGCCATCTCAGAATGCCCTTCGTTCACCGCTTCAAGCCCGGTTCACCGGGACAACGCCGGGTCATGGCCGGTCTTTACGCCCTGGGTTTCGGCGTCGACCGGCGTCCCGATTGGGTCGACGTGACCACGCGCACCCTCCAAACGGACGTGTTCTATCGCACCGTCCCCGCCTACATCGAAACCCTGAAGCCGCGATTTGCCTTGATCGCGCAGGACGAACCCGCGTGGGCCCGCCACCGCATCGCCAATCACGCCATTCTGCGCAAAGCCGCAGGCCTCGCATCCGCTGGCATCCTCGATCCCGTCTTGCGCCAAGCCGTCCGCCGCACCGCAGGTGCCGTCCTTGTCCTGCGCAAGTCCTGACCATCAAAAGTCCTGACCATCATCTGCAATCGTCGCGCCGATTGCGATCAATACAGGTTAAATATCGTCATCATTTTGAACGCCGCTTTAACGGTGTGGACGTAACGCTACGCGCGTAGCCTCCCACAACGCCGATGGAGCGACCGTGAACGCATTGAAAGGACCCCGCCCCAACGAGCAGCGCAAGTTCGGTCGCCGTGCCGTCGCCATCCACGCCACCATTGAGGTCGAGTGCCGCACCATTGTGTCCTGCGTGGTGCGCAACCTGTCTGAAGGTGGCGCGTTGCTCGAACTGATCGACACGGTCGCATTACCCCCGTCGTTCATCCTGCGCCTGCACAATTCCGATGCCAAAATCCCATGTATGTTGAACCGCTCGAATGCCAACACCCACGGCGTCGTTTTTGAGCAGATCAACGGCGCGGCCGGTGCAGCTGTTTTACGCGCCATTCGCGACACGAAAGACGCCATGACGGCCTGAACTGCGGTTTCCCACAAGTTGGCGGCGCTGCCACATCCGTGCATCGTACGTCAGCTAATGATCGCGCGACGCCATTATCGCACCTGCGAACCGATGGCCGAAGTGCGGGCTCGACACATCCGTGACGGGCCCTGCAAACTTCACGCGCGCCCGTGCCGGCACCGGCACGGCTAAAGGGGAACATCTGGCGATGGAAGAAAAGCTTAAAGAAGCAGCCCTCGAATATCACCGTCTCCCAACGCCGGGAAAGATCTCCGTCACGCCCACCAAGGGTCTGACCAACCAGCTCGACCTGTCGCTCGCCTATTCCCCCGGCGTGGCCTATGCCTGCCTCGCGATCAAAGATGATCCCGCCGAAGCAGCAACCCTGACCTCGCGCAACAATCTGGTTGGCGTCATCACCAACGGCACCGCCGTGCTAGGTTTGGGCAACATCGGCCCACTGGCCGCCAAGCCCGTGATGGAAGGCAAGGCCTGCCTGTTCAAAAAGTTTTCCGGCATCGACGTGTTCGATATCGAAATCGCCGAAAACGACCCCGACAAGCTGGTCGATATCATCTGCGCGCTGGAGCCGACGTTCGGCGGCATCAACTTGGAGGACATCAAGGCCCCCGAGTGCTTCATTGTGGAAAAAAAGTGCCGCGAGCGCATGAAGATCCCCGTCTTCCATGACGATCAGCACGGCACCGCCATCATCGTCGCGGCCGCGATCAAGAATGCCTTGCGCATCGTCGGTAAGGACATCGGTCAGGTCAAACTCGCAGGCTCGGGTGCGGGTGCTGCAGCCCTCGCCTGCATCAACTTACTCGTCAGCCTCGGCCTCAAGCGCGAAAACGTTTTCATCTCCGACATCAAGGGCGTGGTCTATGAAGGCCGCACGGAATTGATGGACGAATACAAGGCGATCTACGCCCAGCCAACCTCTGCGCGCACGCTGGCCGAAATCCTGGTCGGTGCCGACATTTTCCTCGGCCTGTCCGCTGGTGGCATTCTGAAGCCAGAAATGCTCGTCGCAATGGCGCCAAAGCCCATCGTCATGGCGCTGGCCAATCCAGAGCCCGAAATCCGCCCCGAACTCGCCAAGCAGGTCCGCCCGGAGGCCATCATCTGCACCGGCCGATCAGACTACCCCAATCAGGTCAACAACGTTCTCTGCTTCCCATTTATCTTCCGTGGCGCTTTGGACGCGGGTGCGTCGAGCATCACCGAGGACATGAAACGTGCAGCCGTCGACGCCATCGCCGAACTGGCTCGCGCTGAAAGCTCTGAAGTCGTCGCCAACGCCTATGGCTCCGAAGACCTCAGGTTCGGCCCCGAGTACATCATCCCAAAGCCGTTCGATCCGCGCCTGATCGAACTCATCGCCCCAGCGGTGGCCAAAGCCGCCATGGAGTCGGGCGTCGCAACCCGCCCGATCGCCGATCTCGAAGCCTATCGCGAAAGCCTTGGCCGGTTTGTGTACCACTCCGGCCCGAGCATGAAGCCCATCGTCGATGCAGCCAAGCGCGAGAAAAAGCGCATCATCTTTGCCGAAGGCGAGGACGAGCGGGTCCTCCGCGCGGCCCAGACTGCGGTCGATGAAGGTATCGCCTTCCCTGTCCTGATCGGCCGCCCTTATGTCATCCAGACCCGTATCCAGTCGCTCGGCCTGCGCTTGAAGCCCGATGTGGACATCGAAATCGTCCACGGCGTCAGCCATCATCAGCACCAGGACGTCGAGCGCGAGTATTATCAACTCATGCGCCGCCGTGGCGTCACGCCGTCGATGTCGCGCGAAGAAATGCGCTCGCGCACGACGTTGATCGCGGCCATGTATCTGCGCCGCGGCTACGTGGATGCGATGCTGTGCGGGCTCACCGGCACCTACGCTGAACACCTGCGATACGTCCGCGATGCCATTGGCACCCGCGCCGGAAATTCGACGCTCGCCGCCATGAACATGCTGATGCTGCCCGACCGCCGCCTGTTCATCTGCGACACCTATGTCAACCGCCAGCCCGGCGTGGCCGAGATCGTCGAAATGACGCTCCTTGCCGCCGCCGAAGTTCGCCGGTTCGGTCTGGTGCCCAGCGTCGCCCTGCTGTCCCATTCGAGCTTCGGTAGCTCCGACCATTGGGACGCCCAGGTGATGCGCGACGCCCTCGTTCGCCTGATGGAAGTCGCCCCCGAGTTAGAGGTCGAAGGCGAAATGCGCGGCGACGCGGCGCTCTCCAAACACATCCTCGACAAGATGATGCCGGACTCGCGCCTGAAGCGCGAGGCAAACCTCCTGATCATGCCGAGCGTCGATGCCGCCAACATCGCCTATTCGTTGCTGCGGGTGGCCGCCTCCAACGACATCACCGTCGGCCCGATGCTGCTGGGCACCGCCAAGCCTGCCCACATCCTAGAGCCGACAGCCACCGTCCGCCGCATTGTCAACATGACAGCCCTCGCCGCCGCCGAAGCGGGCGTCACGCGCCCGGCGTGATTGAATTCAGGCCAGCGCCTTGATGTCGGCGAGGGCGAGGTTGCCTGGCACGATGGTGATCGGGATCGGGAACGACCCGGCTTGTTTGCCAACCGCCAGCGATGCCACCAGCGGGCCTGGCCCTTTGACGTCGGTCGAAGCGCCCAGCACCATGATGGCGATGTCGTCGTCCTCGTTGATGGCCGCCACGATCTGTTCGGCCTTGGCCCCCTCGCGGATCGCCTCTTCTGTGACGACATCCTCGAAACCGGCCTGATTGAGTTTGCGGCGGAACAGGCGGAACAGCGCTTTGGCCGTCGCCGTCTCTTCTTCGATTTGCCGTTCGCGCACGCCCACCCAATGGGTAAACTCGGCGGGCTCGATCACATACAGCATGACGATAATCCCCGACGACCGTTGCACGCGGCTCGCGGCATAGTACAGGGCGCTTTCGACCTCGGTGCTGTCGTCGACAATGAGCAGAAACTTTCGCAGGTGGCCCGCTTCAAACGATCGCCGTGGTTTCATGGCCTGACACCTCAATGAGCCGCACCGCCCGCCAGCAGGCAAACGCCGCCAATGCTGCCACTTCCCCCACCCCGAAACAACAGTGATTCTAATTCCCTCTCCCCGTTCTTCGCGAGGAGGAAGGGTTAGGGTGACGGGCGGCCACGAGTCGGACGAAAACTCACAGCGCATGTTGTCCGGGTGACCCCCTCTCCCCCTGGGGAGAGGGATGGGGTGAGGGGGCTTTGCACAGTCCTCTGTAAGCGAAGGCACCCCTCATCAGCCCTGCGGGCATCTTCTCCCCAGGGGGAGAAGAAAGTGAAGTCGCACAACCGAACCCTCAGCTCCGGATCAACCCCATGATGTCTTTCACCTCAGCCATCATCGGCTGAGCAATCGCCCGCGCCCGCGCCGACCCATCGGCCAAAATCCGGTCGATCCCGGCCGGGTCGGCCATCAGCCGCGCTGTCTCCGTTGCAATCGGCCCGACCTTGGCACATGCGACGTCGGCCAACGCTTTCTTGAACGCGGAGAACTGCTGCCCGCCAAAGTCCGCCAGCACCTGATCCCGCGTGATGCCGGCCAGAGCCGCATAAATCCCGACAAGGTTTTCAGCTTCGGGCCGACCAGCCAAACCCGCAGCCTCGGACGGAATCCCATCCGCGTCGGTCTTGGCCTTCTGGATCTTCTTGGCGATGGTATCCGCATCGTCCGTGAGGTTGATCCGCGACAGATCCGACGGGTCCGACTTCGACATCTTCGACGACCCATCCCGCAGGCTCATCACCCGCGTCGCAGGCCCCGTGATGACGGGATCGGGCTGCGGGAAGAAAATCCCGTCGCCATAGCCCTGCGCGACGATCTCGGCCTTGAAGTCGTTGTTGAATTTTGCCGCGATATCGCGCGCCAGCTCAAGGTGCTGCTTTTGATCCTCGCCGACCGGCACGTGCGTTGCTCGATAGACGAGAATGTCTGCGGCCATCAGGTTGGGATAGGCATACAGTCCAACCGACGCCCGCTGCTTGTCCTTACCAGCCTTGTCCTTGAACTGGGTCATGCGGTCCAGCCATCCAAGCCGCGCCACGCAATTGAAAATCCACCCGAGTTCGGCGTGCTCGGCAACCTGGCTTTGATTGAACAGGATGGATCGCTTGGGATCGAGCCCCGCCGCCATGTACGCCGCCGTCACCAGCCGGATCGACGTGCGCAGCTCCTTGGGGTCCTGCGCGACCGTGATGGCGTGAAGATCGACCACGCAATACAGGCATTCATGGCTGTCCTGCAGCGCGATCCACTGCAGCATTGCCCCCAGATAGTTCCCCAGATGCAAAGCCCCCGTCGGCTGCATCCCCGAAAAAACCCGTGGCGTCAGTGGAAGCGCGGTCATGTGTGTGCTCAACAAGAAAGGGCGCGGCGAAGCGCGCAGCAAATACAAATTGTGATGAGAGATGGCAGACGATCCTGCCGCAGAGAGTGTCGGCTAGCGCCGCCAGCTTCCAGTGGCGGCCGCCCATGCATGCGCGCCGACAGTGCCGACATCCTTCTGCAGGATTGTCGGGAAGCCATGATCGAAGCTGGTCATGTCTTTCACCATACCGCGTGAGCTAACAGAAAACCACTCTCGCGGCAAGAACAGGCGACAGCTCATCCAGTCCCCTGGGTCTCGGGTTGCAGCGAGCGCTACGACCAGGATGACAGTTGATAATAAAGCCCACCACTGTCATCCCGGCCAAGCGGAGCCCCTTGGCGCAGCGCAGAGCCGGGACCCAGGAGCTTCACGCTCTGCCCCATCAAATTCCGCAGTGTCACAAAAAACTGGAGGGTCCGGGAGGCTGTGCCTCCCGGCGTGCCGCCGTCACGAGACGGCAGGCGGCGCGAGCCGCCTTTCACTCAAGCCGCAGCCAAAGCGACCGCGACCATTTCGGGATGCTTGGCAATCACGGTGAGATAAGCCTGAGCAGCTTGGTCGGGTTCAGTACGGCCCTGCTCCCAGTCCCTCAACGTGCCAATCGGAATGCGATACCGTTCGGCGAACGCCTCTTGCGAAAGCCCTAAAGCCCGGCGGATGATAAACGCCCGCGCCCGTGGTTTGCCACGTTGCCCGACAGACAATGGTAAAGCGTCGGGATCGCTCTTCGCAGCCGCAGTCCGCTGCTCCGCAGTCATCGAATCGAATGCGGTCCAATCGGTTGGCGCTTCAACGGGCTTCTTCCGTGTAACGGCGTTTTTCATAGGGTTCAGCGCCTCGGGCTGAGATGATGCGGATGCGATCACCGTTCATGGTGTAAACAACAAACAGGACGCGACCGTCGGCCATTCCAATAATGTAATAGCGATCTTCGGCAAAACTCGATGAGGGATCGCTTTCGTCGATTGCGACCGGGTCAGAAAACACGCGGGTGGCTGTGTCGAAGCTCACGCCGTGCTTTGAACGATTGCTCGCCGCTTTCGCGTCATCCCATTCGAACTCCACACAAAAACTCCCGGTGATTATACGGGAAACCCGTAGCTAGGCAACACATTCTTTGGAGGGGCCCGCCTACATTTCTCCATCCCCCCCCGTCCCCTTCGCCCCCCGCTTCCGCCGCAATCCTTTGAGCTGTGCCAGCGTGAAAATCCCGGTCCCGAATACAAACACCGCGTAACTCAGGAGCCCCGCCGACACGAGCGCCCCGAGCGCCGCCACGCGCACGATCAGCGTGTTGCTCCGATCGAGCCATGGAGCCAGCGCACCGGCCAGATAATACAGCACCGCGCCCATCAGCACGCTCGACAGAATGATCATCGGCAGCGTCCGCATCAACCGCGTGTCGATGATGAACGCGCCGCGCTGCCGCAGCGTCCACCACAGTTGCATCGCGTTGATCCACCCAGCCGTCGTCGTTGCGATCGCAATCCCCAAATGCGGCATCCAGCCTTGCGACTTGAAATAATAAAACAAAGCGACCGACAGGACGACGTTCACGATCATATTGACCGTCGCGTAATACATCGGCGTCTTCGTGTCCTCGCGCGCGAAATACGCAGGCGACAGCACCCGCGCCAGCACGAACGACGGCAGCCCGACGGCAAACGCGGCCAGTGCCCAAGCCGTCGGCTCCGTCGAGGCGGGCACGAACGCCCCGCGCTCAAACAGCACAGAAATGATCGGGGTCGGCACCACGGCCAGCGCCACGGCGGCTGGCAACGTCAACAGCAGCGCAAACTCCGTTGACCGGTTCTGGCTTTCTGCCACCGCCGCAAGATTGCCCGCCTTCAACTGCTTGGCGACATCGGGCAACAGCACGACGCCCACCGCGATCCCGACGATTCCCAGTGGCAACTGATACAGCCGGTCGGCATAATACAGATACGACACCGCGCCGTCCTGCAGCGACGCAATCGAGGTCCCGACCGCGATATTGATCTGCGTCACCCCGCCCGCGATCAGCGCTGGCACGCCCAATTGCACAAGTCGCTTGAGCTCCGGCGTATAAACCGGCCAGCGCATCGAAAGCTTCATCCCCGACCGTCTCGCATCCCGCGCAATCATCGCCAGCTGAATGACGCCCGCAAGCGTTACGGCAATCGCCAGCACCAGCCCGGCTTCCGGCGTCTGGCTCAGGCCCATCGCATAGGCAGCGCCGATCGCAATTGTCAGCACGACGTTGAGCAGGATCTGCGCCGCAGACGCCGCCGCGAAATTCCCGATGGCCGATAACACGCCCGCATATAGCGCCATCAGCGACATGCACAGCAGATAGGGAAACGCAATCCGGGCAAACAGCACGGACATGTCGAACTTTTCTGGGTTGTCGAGATAGCCTGGTGCCAGCGCCATCATCAGCCACGGCATCCCACCGATCGCGACCACCGAAAACAGCACCAGCACATAGGTCAGGCCCGCCAGCGCATCCTCGGCAAACCGTTTTGCCGCCGACCGCCCTTCGCCTTCAAGCGTCTTGGCAAACAACGGCACGAAGGCTGAATTGAAAGCGCCTTCGGCGAATAAGCGCCGGAACAGATTTGGCAATCGGAACGCAACGAAGAAGGCGTCCGCGACAACCCCCGTGCCGAGCACAGCGGCAATGAGGATGTCGCGGATGAATCCGAGCACGCGGCTGATCATGGTCAGCCCGCCGACGGTCGCAAAAGAGCGGTAGAGGTTCATGCCCGCGAGGTAGCCGACGCCGCTCGGCAGAGCAAGCGTTGCTGCGGGCGCAGCACCCGCACAAAGCGATAACAGAAGTTAGTTTGAAACAATTCCCGCGCCGACCCGTATCCCCGACAGGACAAAATCAAGCCACCTTCATCTGAACTTAAGTTGAGATGTCAGAGGAGCGGAGCGGGGGTAGCATGCGAAAGGGATTGACGAATTGCCTTTTCCAGGCGACCCTGTCTGTAACCTCGCGATTGAGATTTCACTTTAAGATCAAACGTGTGCTCTTTTGTCCATGCGAAAGACACTGGCGCAGAGCAAGCCAATCGCCTAAGTGGACGTCTGACGTGATTTATGCTGCAGTGCAACAATTCGCAAAGTGCGCTGACAGCAACCCTGAACTGAGCCGCCGCGCGCTGGCGTAGAAGCTGAAACGACACGCTGCCTTCAAGTTCGGCAGTGGAAACGACACCAAGGTTGCAAATGCGACGTCCATGGCCAAAAGCATGATGTTGCCGCAACAGACGTCCGTTTCGCGTTGCCCGATGCAGCCGAAAACACGGAAGCATGACCTATTTCGGCAAAGCCTTCATCTTTGCCAGTTATGACGCGTTTGTCGTCCCTTGAATGACCCACTACGGCACGTTAGGTCTGTAATATCAAGTAACCTAACGATAAAAACTGAAATGACCACGAGGTAGCGTAATGTCTGAGCACGAGCCGATCAACCATCAAGAGAATTTGGTGGAGTTCGAACACCATCGTCTCAACGCAGATCAGACGCCGCGCCCGGCACGGACCACCGGCAGCGTCGTCAAGAGCGGAATCAAGGGCGCTGCCATGTCGATCGCAAAGAAGCTGGATGGTGCCACCCGCACGGCACGTGTTTCGGCGCTCCCAGCACCACGCAAAACACCCTCCTTCAAAGACCACACGCTGTTCCAGTCGATGCAGAAGTATCGGCTGATTGGCGACACGGTCGGCTTGGTCGACCCATTCTTCAAAGAACATGAAGCCCGTCTCGGCGCGACAACGCAGATGGACGGCAAAACCCTGATTAACTTCGGGTCGTATGACTACCTCGGTCTCAACCAGGCCCCCAGCGTCGGTGCTGCCGCCAAGGCTGCGATCGATCAGTACGGCACGTCCGTGTCAGCCAGCCGCGTCGTGGCCGGCGAGCGTCCGCTGCACCGTGCACTCGAAACCGGCCTTGCTGAGTTTTACGGCACGCAAGATTGCGTTGTGTTCGTATCGGGCCACGCGACCAACGTGTCGACCATCGGCACCTTGATGAGCGCTGGCGACCTGATCATCCACGACGAGCTCGTCCACAACAGCGCCCTCGTCGGCGCGAAGTTGTCCGGCGCGATGACCAAGAGCTTTGCCCACAACAACATGGACGCGCTCCAGCGCCTCCTCGTTGAGATGCGCGGCGACTACCGCAATGTCATGATCGTCGTCGAAGGCTTCTATTCGATGGACGGCGACATGCCGGACCTCCCACGCCTCGTCGAACTGAAAAAGCGCTTTGGCGCATGGCTGATGGTCGATGAAGCCCACTCCTTGGGCGTCCTCGGCAAGACGGGCCGCGGCATCGCCGAGCACTTCGGCATCCCATCGCGCGACATCGACATCTGGATGGGTACGCTCAGCAAGACCCTCGGCAGCTGCGGTGGTTACATCTGCGGCAGCAAGGAACTGATCGCGATTTTGAAGTTCCAGGCCCCGGGCTTCGTCTATTCGGTCGGCATGCCAGCACCAGCGGCCGCTGCAGCGCTCGCGGCTCTTGAACTGCTCAAAGCTGAACCCGAACGCGTTGCCCGCATCAAAGCCAACGGCGACCTTTTCCTCGCCGAAGCCAAGGCTGCTGGTCTCGATGTCGGCACCAGCATCGGTTACGCAGTTGTCCCCGTCATTGTCGGCGACGGCATCAAAGCCGTCAAAATGACCGAGCGACTTCTCGCGCGCGGCGTCAATGCCCTCCCGATCATGTACCCTGCCGTGCCAATGAAGGCCGCGCGCCTGCGCTTCTTCATTACCTCCGAACACACGGCCGACCAGATCAAGCAGGCCGTGAAGGTCACCAAAGAAGAACTCAAGATCGTCTCGAGCCTTGGCGGCGTCTTCAAGCGCACCCCCAAAGCTCAGCCGGTCTAAACTCCGTTACCACGAGCGATGACGGTCCATTGAAGACCTTGCGGCCCGGTTCACTCCCGGGCCGCTTTGCGTTTCCAGGTCACGAGCATGCTCCTCCCCCCAGCCCGGCTCCCGTTGCAGGGTCCATCTCTGCAAGGTGTGGCAACTTTTGTTGCGCACTGCACAAACTCTAATCACGCCGAGGCCGCCGCGATCCAAGCACTATGGCGCAACCCATTGTTATAAAGCATAAATAATCGGCATAGTTGGTCTGGCATGCTTCTTGTTAATTGACCGCGTTGGACCAAGCGCGTCCACGTACAACGAGACAGGACGGCATGAGCGGTCACGATTTCACTGATGAACAAAAGCGTTACCTTGAAGGCTTTGTATCGGGCGTCCAGGCGACTCGTGTCGCGTCTGGGCTAAAGCCGCTCGGCAGCATCGGTGGCAGCAGTGCTCCCGCCGAGCCCACCGGTCCAGATGCCAGTCACTTGAAAGCAATGGCGCGCGCCGAGTCCGCCGGCAAAAAGCTCGTCGATCAGGAAAAATGGAAGCGCGATGACCCCCCGTTTGAAGCCTACGCCCGCTTGAAGCGCGAAGCCTTGGCAGGCAACGCGCCCAAGCCCGCCGATAACTTCCGCTGGCGCTTTCATGGCCTGTTCTACGTCGCACCGGCCCAAGACAGCTACATGGTCCGCGTCCGCATCGCGAATGGCATCCTTTCGCAGTGGCAGTTCCGCGCCGTGGCCGACCTTGCCCGAAAATGCGGCGGCGACGACACCCACGTCACCACACGCGGTGGCCTCCAGTTTCGCGAAATCAAACCCGAACATGCCCCTGAAGTCGCTGAAACCCTGATGGACATCGGCTTGATTTCACGAGGTGCTGGGGCCGACAACATTCGCAACGTCACGGGCTCGGCAACCGCTGGCATCGACCCGCAGGAACTGCTCGACACCCGCCCCTACGCACGGGCTTGGCATCACCACATCCTGAATGAACGCGCGATGTATGGCCTGCCGCGCAAGTTCAACGTCTCCTTCGACGGGGGCGGCGCGATCCCCTCGCTGGAGGACACCAACGACATCGCGTTCACAGCCGTCACAGTGGCCGAGGGTGCCGGTGAGGGAATCGAGCCCGGCGTTTACTTCCGCTTAGGGCTCGGCGGCATTTCCGGTCACAAAGACCTGGCACGCCCCACCGGCGTCTATGTCAAACCCGGCGACGCGACCGCGCTCGCCGATGCCATCGTCCGCGTCTTCACTGACCACGGCGACCGCACTAATCGCGCCAAGGCCCGGCTCAAATATGTGCTCGACGCCATGGGTTTTGAGACGTTCCTTGGCCACGTCGAGGCCAAGCTCGGCCACAAGCTGACCCGCATCGACAGCGCCCACGTCGCCGAGCCGGCGCGCCAAGACCGCAAAGCCCACATCGGCATCCATCCCCAAAAACAGCCCGGCCTTGTCTGGGTCGGCGTTGTTCTTCCGGTTGGCCGAATGACGGTTGCCCAGATGCATGCGCTCGCCGATTTGGCCCACGCTTACGGCGACGGCGACATCCGCCTCACCGTTTGGCAAAACCTGATCATTTCCGGCGTCCTAGGGTCCAAAGCCACCGAACTCGAAGCCGACCTGAAAGCCATCGGCCTCACGGCGCACGCCAGCAGCGTCCGCGCCGGTCTCGTCGCCTGCACCGGCAGCACCGGTTGCAAATTCGCCGCCGCCAACACCAAGGGCACAGCCGTGGCGATCGCCGATTGGGTCGACAGCCGCAACGTTGCCATCGACGGCCCAATCAACATCCACGTGACGGGCTGCCATCATTCCTGCGCCCAGCACTACATCGGCGACATCGGCATGATCGCGGCCCGGATCCCTGTGACGCCCGACAGCGACGACACTGTCGACGGCTTCCACGTCCACGTCGGCGGCGGTTTTGGCCCCGACGGCGGCATGGGCCGCGAACTCTACCGTGACGTCAAAGTTGAAGATTGTCCCCCGCTCGTCGAGGTCATGCTCAAAGCCTACCTCGCCAACCGCACGAGCCCCGAGGAAACCTTTCTTGCCTTCTCGCGCCGTCATGAACCCGATGCGCTGCGCACCCTGATCGACGCACAAGGACAAGCGGCATGACCGTCCAGGACATTAAGCCAACGACCGGCAGCCAGCCCGTCCCGATCCTGCCCGACAACGCGCCCTTCCCACCCGACCAACGTGCGTGGCTGAATGGGTTTTTCGCAGGCCTCCTTTCCGTCGAAGCCCTCCCCGGTGTGATGCCGTTAACGGGAACCCTCCCCGCCACAGCCGGTCTCGCGCTGGCAGCCGATGACGATGATGCCCCCTGGCACGACCCGGCAATGGCCATCGGCGAACGCATGACGCTCGCCGAAGGCAAGCCCATGAAGCGCCGCCTGTTTGCCGCCATGGCGCAGCAGGATTGCGGCCAGTGCGGCTACCTCTGCCAGACCTACGCCGAAGCCCTTGAATCCGGCGTCGAGACCAAGCAGAACCTCTGCGCACCCGGCGGCAAAGAAACCAGCCGCATGCTCAAAAAGCTGCTGGAGCAATCCCCCTCCTCAGCCGTCGAAGCAACCGCTGTCCTCGCGACCGTCGCCGCCCCCAAGGAGCCCGGCAAGCCCGGCTATGCCCGCGACCTCCCCGTCGAAGCAACCTTTGTGTCCGCCACCCGCATCACCGGCGAAGCGTCGGAAAAAGACGCCCGCCACGTGGTCTTCGATATTTCGCAAAGCGGGATCGACTACGTCCCCGGCGACAGCTTCGGCTTGATGCCCACCAACGATCCAGCCCTCGCCGATGCTGTCCTCGCTGCCATGCGCGCCCCTGCCGATTTCCCCATTCAAGGCGGTAAAACCTTCCGCGACGCCCTGATCCAAGACTACGCGCTGGGTGCCGCCCCCGACATGCTGTTTGAACTCGTCAGCTACATGGTCGGCGGCGACCGTCGCGTGAAGGCCAAAGCCCTCGCCAAAGGCCTCGATCCCGAAGGCGACGCAGCCACGTACGACGTCCTCGCGGTACTGGAAAAATTCGGCCCCATTCACCCCGACCCCGAAGCCTTCCTCGAATGCCTGGAGCCGCTCCAGCCGCGCCTTTATTCGATTTCGTCGTCCCCGCTCGCCACCCCCGGCCAGCTCCACCTCACTGTCGATGCCGTCCGCTACCGGATTGGCAGCCGCAAACGCTCGGGCGTCGCTTCGACCTTCCTCGCCGAACGGCTGGAACCCGCCGCGCCGGTGAAAGTCTACATCCAAAAGGCCCACGGCTTCGCACTTCCCGCCGATCCTATGACCCCGATTATTATGGTCGGCCCCGGCACCGGCATCGCCCCGTTCCGCTCGTTCCTCTGGCACCGCGAAGCCGTCCGCGCGCAAGGCACCCCGGTCGGCAAATCCTGGCTGTTCTTCGGCCATCAGCGCGAAGCAACCGACTTCTTCTACCGCGACGAGTTGGAACAACTCGCAACCACCGGCGCGCTGACAACCCTGACGACCGCTTGGTCCCGCGATGGCGAAGCCAAAATCTATGTCCAGGACCGCATGCGCGAACACGGCCCGCAAGTGTGGCAATGGCTCAAGGCCGGTGCCCACGTCTATGTCTGCGGCGACGCCAAACGCATGGCCAAGGACGTCGAGACGGCCCTTATAGAAATCGCCGCCGATCACGGCTCCATGAGCCCGGCAGGTGCGAAAGACTTCATCGCTGAACTCAAGGCCGCCGCCCGCTACCAAGCCGACGTCTATTAATGACGTATATTAACAACGGGGGCAGCCAGGCTTTGTGCACCCGTCAATGCTTGTGCCCGCCGCGCGCGGCTTTGGCTTTCAGCGCAGCGGTTGCTTGACCGATCCGGTAGGCAATCACCAGCGCCAACGGCCACAAGAGCAGATTGATGATAAGCGCTGCCATGATGACGGACCGCGACGCGCTATCCCCGCCGATTAGCAAGGCTAAAGCGGCAGCGTTCAAAGTCATCAGTATTCCGGCGACGCTGATGTAAACGATCCGGGACATTAGCATAGTGAAGCTCCAAAACAGACGTCCGATTTAGCCAAACCGGCCGGTGAGATAGTCCTGCGTGACCCGCTCTCGCGGCGTCATGAAAATCTGCGACGCGTCACCCTGTTCGACCAGCGAGCCAAGATGGAACACGGCCACCCGCTGCGACACGCGGGCCGCCTGTTGCATGTTGTGCGTGATGATGACGATCGCGTAGGCCGTGCGCAGTTCGTCGATCAATTCCTCGAGTTTGGCGGTCGCGATGGGATCGAGTGCCGAGGCCGGCTCGTCCATTAAAATGACCTCGGGATTGGTCGCGATTGCGCGCGCCACGCACAACCGCTGCTGTTGCCCCCCGGACAAATCAGTTCCTGCTTCGCCAAGCCGGTCTTTAACCTCATCCCACAGCCCCACGCGGCGCAGGCAGGTTTCGACCAGTTCGTCCGTTTCGGCCCGGTTGCAGACCAGCCCGTGAATGCGCGGTCCGTAAGCAACGTTGGTATAAACCGACCACGGGAATGGATTTGGCTTTTGCGCCACCCATCCAAACCGCCGCCGCACCAGGGGCGGGTCGAGTCCGGCGGCGTTGATGTCCTCGCCCGCAAGAAAAATCCGCCCTGCCATCCGCGCGCCCGGCACTTCGTCGTTGGACCGGTTGATACAGCGCAGGAGCGTGGTTTTTCCGCACCCGGACGGGCCAATGAACGCGGTCACTTCGCGATCGTAAATGTCGAGTGAAATGTCCTTGAGAGCTTGCTTGGGCCCATACCAGAAGTTGACGTCCTGAACCCGGACCCTGACGCCGTTCAACGGGTCATGATGAGGCCGGTCGCCCAGATAGACGCCAAACTCGATCGTGTTTGAAGCGCTGTGCGTCAGCATGGGATAGCCTCCCTCGTTGCCGCCACTAAACCCGCCGACGCTGTCACACGCCTTGATCCGCCGCAAATGCACTATGCTGCTGCCGCATCCCGCAGTGGACGATACAAGACCACACCTTGCCATCTTTGACAGCCAGGATGAAAAGGTACGTGTCGAGTGTCGTACGGTGCACCGGGAGCTGCGATGTTTGGCTGGCGAAAAAAGAACGACGGCTTTGTCTGGAACGAGTATGTCCGCACGACCATCCTGCTGCGCCGCGAACAGCGCAAGCAACGGATCGAAGATGTGCGCGATGCAGCCGTCGACGGCATCAAGCAGGTCGGCCGCCAGGGTGTTGCCCTCGGCGTCGCCGGCGCAAGCGCTGCCGGTCGCGGGTCTTGGAGCGCAATCCGATCCGCAGCCGCCGTGGTCTTTGACTGGGTCTGCGTCATTGCGTCCGCGTGCTGGCTTTGGCTCGCCGACCGCGCCCAGCCGTTGACCCAGTCGATCGGCTTTGCAGGCACCAGTGCCTTTGATGCGTTGAAACGGCCAGCCGCCGCAACGCCGCTCCTGCTCATCGCAGCCGTTGCCACCCTCTCAGCGACCGTCCGCTGGTCCAGCTACGGCCTCGACCGTGACGCGATCATTGCTGCAGCAATCGCTGGTTTATCGCTGCTGTTGGCGGCGGTCCCCTGGGCGTTGTCGCGGGGACTTGGCCGCTGGGCATCCTCGGTCGTCGCAACATTGCCCTACGCCGATCGTTTCCGCCCCGGTTCGACTGCCAGCAGCGCTGTTCGCTCGGCCCTTGGCATCGGTGCGATGCTCGCACTCACGGTCGGGGCAATCAGCTGGCTCGGTCCCGCACTGATGTCTCATCCAGCCGACGAGGCGGTCGCCGCAAAACCCCTGCCCGCCGTAACACCGGCCTCAGGCCATATCGAAGGCAAAGCCACCGCGATCGGCCCCGGCGAACTCCGTATTGGCAGCGATATCGTCCACCTGTCCGGCGTCGAAGCCCCCGCGCCCGGTCAATCGTGCGCACAGGGCAAGTCTTGCGCGACCGCCGCCAAAGCCGCCCTCCAAAAGCTGATCGCCGGCAAGCGCGTGTCCTGCGAAGTGTCGGGCCGCCACGCCAACAATGCGTCCAGCGCCAGCTGCCAGATTAATGGCGCCGACCTCGCAGGCCAGCTCGTCCGGGGCGGACATCTGTTTGCCGCCAGCGGTCTCTTTGCCACCTACGCCAGCGCCGAGCGTGAGGCGCGCGCTAACAAGGTCGGCATCTGGCGCACCAACGACCTGCGCCCCGCTCAATTCCGCGCAAAAGTCTGGGACGACGCGAAACAGGGTGCCCCTGGGGGTTGCCCCATCAAGGGCTCGGTTGCGGGCGATACCAAAACCTATCACCTTCCTTGGACCTTAGCCTACGACAAGGCCAAAGTCCGCCCCGAACGCGGCGAGCGCTGGTTCTGCACCGAAGCCGAAGCCCGCGCCGCCGGATGGAAGCAAGGCGATTCGTCGTAAGCCCGGTATCTCAAGCTACCAGGTCAACTGAGCACCGATCCGTCCGCCGGTGTGCCCTCCGCCGCCCGTTCCCACACCAAAGCCGCCGCTGATGGCCAGCTTTTCGCCGTTGCCAAACACGTTCTGGTCCAGCACGCCGATGATCGAGACGCCGATCGCATCGTGACCGGCATAATGCCCCCAGTTCGCGCGCATCCCAAACACCTCGTTACCCCGCAGGATCGGGTCGGCAACCGATAGCGAAATCGCCACGCCGACCAGTGCGCTGTCCGCCTTCTCGTCAATCCGGTTCATCCGCTCTTGCACCCGGGCCCCGGTGCCCGCCGCATCCTCAAGCGCCGAAATCCGCCCCTCTGCCGAGCCCATCCGCTGATCGAGCGACGCAACCGTCCGATTTGTCGACACGATGGCCGCCGTGTTCGTGTTGGTCTGCGCCTGCACTGTGGCGATGTTTGCCGTATTGGTCGCGGTCTGCCCTTCAACGGCGGTCACGCGGTTGCCCACGGTTGTGATCGCTTGTGTATTGGCTTGGGTCTGCGTTTCGACGGTCGCGATCCTTTGCGTGTTGTCGTTCGTCTGGTTTTGCACGTTGGTGATGTTGGTCGTATTCGTCGTGGTCTGAGCCTCGACATTGGTAACCCGTGTGGTCAGGTTATTGATCGTCGTCGTGGTGGTCGCGCCCTGGGTTTGCAGGTTTGCGATCGAGCCTTCGATCGTCGTCACGCGATTGGAAACCGCTGTAATCGCCGTCGTGTTTGTATTGACGAGCGCCTGCAGCGCCCCGCCGTCATGGCTGAGGTTACCATTGGCATCCGTTGTCACGAGTGAAAGCGCACCCGACTGCGCAGCCTTTCCGGCCGCCGACACGACCCCGGCAGCGGTGATCGTGTTGGCAGACGTGCCAAGCACAACCTGATCGTTGCGCGTCGTCGCAGCGCCCGTGCCGATGGCCGTTGCATTGCTGTGGGCAGCAACCGCTCCCGCCCCGATCGCAGACGCATTTGCCCCATTGGCGACGGCGCCGGTGCCAAGCGCGGTCCCGTTCGCGCCACCCGCAGCCGATCCAGTGCCGAGCGCCACGCTTTTTGAGCCCGTCGATAAGAACAGTTGATTGGGATCGACCGCAGCAACGTTTCCGTTGGCATCAGACGTCACCGCACGGATCGGCCCCGACTGGACAGCCGCACTCGCGGCAGACGCGATTCCCGCAAAGGTATAGGTGTTGGTCGTCGTCCCAAACATCTGCTGGTTGGCAAGTGTTGCCGCAGCGCCCTGACCGAACGCGGAGGAATTGCCGAAAGCTGCCGAAGATCCCCGGCCGACAGCGGTTGAGCCGGTGGCGCTCGCCACCGCAAAATCCCCAAGCGCCGTGGCATTGGCAGCGCTCGCTATTGCGCTTTTCCCAACGGCGGCGGAATCCGCGCCCGTGGCCATCGCCCCGGCCCCAACGGCTACCGTGTTTGCAGCCGTCGCCTTCGAACCCTGCCCCATCGCCGTCGCACTTGCCGCTGTGGCCTGTGCCCCTTGACCGAACGTTGACGAGTTAAGCCCGGTTGCCTGCGCGTTGGCCCCCATGGCGGAAGCAGCGATTCCGGTGGCCATGGCGGCTCCGCCCACAGCTGTCGCGTTATTGGCCTGCGCATTTGCCAAAGTGCCGACTGCAACGGCGCTCTCACCGTTGGCGCGCGTTCCGCGCCCGACCGCAATCGAGTTATTGCCTTGCGCAGACGCAGAAGCCCCGATGGCCGTTGAATCAAATCCTTGGGCGCTTGCGGACGCCCCCACCGCCGTTGAGTTCGAGGCCTGTGCCGAAGCAGCCGTGCCCACCGCCGTTGAGTTCGTGCCTTGCGCTTGGGATGATGCGCCAAAGGCCGACGCATCGTCGCCCGTTGCGCTCGCCTGGATGCCAAATGCCGACGCGTGATAGCCCGAGGCAACCGATTGCATGCCATATGCGCTCGACCCGGAGCCCGTCGCTTGCGCACTCGGCCCGCAGGCCACGGCGCTGACCCCGGCAGTTGCGTCCTGAACGAATACCCCGCCGTACTGCTGGCAGATGAACTGCGCTGAGGCGTTCGACGTCGAAAGCGACAGGTATAACGCCACGACGGCGAGGCTGACAGAGGCCTTTAATAGCCATTGGGTGTGATGGAGTTCCGCAGCCCCAGATCGAAATTCCAGCGCATGAGCGGACGCTTGTGCGACCGAAATATCGACGGTGAAGTGTGGCCTGCGCAAGAATAGCGGCAAAGCAGGGTCGGTGACCGGCGCGCCGATGGCGCGCGGTGGTTGGGTACGCATACATGAACTCCGGTACTGGGATGCTACAGGGACGCCGGGCTACAAATCCAGGCATTCACAATGAACATTTACTACCCTAGATTGATAAATGGCGCGTTAACCGCTATTGAAAGCCGCACAAAATCGACGCGAACGAACAATCTGAAGTAGAAGTCTGTGTGCGCTCGGGGCTCTGTGACCAAATTGATACGCATAAATCGGACGCGTTACTCACCCGGCGTTCCAGCCCGGTTTGCGCATATTCAACATCTCAGGTTTGCACTACATTGCATGTGGGTCATTTGATGTCGGACCTGGAGTTTTCATGTTGCGTCATATGATTTCGCGCCGGTCTGGTGCACCGCTTGTTGTAAATCGGCTGCTGTCTGCAGGCCTAGTGGCCGCTTCATCAGCGCTGACCCTCGCGCCGGTGCCTGCGAGCGCCCAGTTCTTCCGTTTCAATGACTATGAACAGCCCGTCTACCGGCGTCCCGCACCGACCTACCGCGTAGCCCCCGCCGAAACAAAACAGCCGCGCCGCGCCCAACGGGTTGAGCAAGCGGCACCCGCGAGTCCAGCGCCCACGCCGTCTGTCCGCAAAACAAAGCAGGCCGATCAGGTTGCCGAGATCTCGAAGGTCCCGCTCTACGCGATTGTCTCGTTGGAAGACCAGCACGTATCGGTCTACGGTGCCGACGGCTTGATCGAACGAGCCGATGTCTCGACGGGCACCGAGGAAAATCCAACACCGACCGGCGTGTTTGCGATCATCCAGAAAGAACGGTGGCACGAGAGTAACATCTACGACGGCGCGTCCATGCCCTTCATGCAGCGCGTCACCTGGTCGGGCATCGCCATGCACACGGGCCAGCTTCCGGGCTATCCCGCGTCCCACGGCTGCATCCGCCTGCGCAATGAATTCGCCGAACGGTGGTTTGGCATGACCAAGCTCGGTCTGCGCGTGCTGATCACGCCGACCGAGATCACACCGGAGCCGATCGTCCACCCTCTTCTTCCAGGCGCCCGCTACCGGACCGTGCCGGGCGTAGAGGCGCAGCGCAAACCCGTGCAGGCCGCTGACCTGTCTGGCGACTCATTAGCCGCGTACGCGGCGCCGCGCACAACGGTTGTCGATCCCATCGCCTACGCCGTCATGGAAAAGGCCAACGCCAAAGCGCAATTGAAGTCCGCCGAACAAGCCGAGAGCGCCGCTGAAGACGCCGTTGAGGCGGCGACCAAGGCCGCCAAGGACGCCACCGCCGCCGTCAAAGCTTCCGATCGCGAGTTGCTCGCAGCCCAAGATCGTCTGGGCGCATTTGGCTCGACGGGCAATCGCCGCCTATCCGCGAGCAGTGTCAAATCTGGCGATGCAATTTTGAAGGCGATCGCCGAGTACGAGGTTGCGACCTACCGCGTAGCCGACACCAGCCGGACCGAAGCGACAGCCAAGTTGGCGTTGTCGGACGCCGAGAAGGCTTCCCGGAAAGCCGAAGCCCGGACCGTCGAACTCAAAGCGCGCATCGTCGACATGGGCCGACGTCAGGAAACAGTGTCGGTCTTTATCAGTTTGAAGGATCGGCGGCTTTATGTGCGGCAGGCGCTTCGCCCCGTGTTCGACGTTCCCATCGAAATTCGCAATCCCGACACCCCGATCGGCACCCACGTGTTCGTGGCAGCGCCTCCCGCTGATGGCCGGACCGGCTTGCGCTGGACTGGAGTTTCGCTGCCTGTCGAACAACTGCCGACGCCGACGCGCATGGCAAAGGTGCGTCGCGCAAGCCTGATTGAAACGGGCTCGATTGGCGCGGCCATCCCGGCAGAAAACGCAGCCGGTGCACTCAGCCGCATCCAAATCCCCGGTGAAGTGCTGGACCTGATTTCAGACCGGGTGTGGGCCGGTGCCTCCGTGATCATTTCCGATCGCGGCATCAATCACCAAACGGGCACGGGTACCGATTTCATTATTGAGACCAAACACTGACCCGGCACCGTTGCTGTCCAAGTTGAAGACACGGAGTAAGGTCGCGCCTTGCGCTCGGTCGCATCAGCCGCCGTTGGTCTTAAAACCCGCCCAGCGACCGCATGATCAAATCGTTTGTGCTGTTTCCACGGAACCGGGAACCACTCGTCGGTTTGTAACGCGGAGTTGGTTCAGGTGCCGCAAATCCCAATCCCGACGGTGGGTCAAACGCGATCACGGGCGCGCTGTACGCCGCTTGAACGCTGCGACGGCGCTTGGGACGCTCGCCCGTCGAACCGTCTCCGGTGCCTGAAGTCGCGGTAACCGTCGTCGCAAGCGGGAGTGGATTGAGCTTAACGATCTGATCTGCGCGCCCGGTCAAAGCCAGCGTGATCCGACGCTCATGGCCGTACACGTCGGCGAAGGTGGCGACTTTCCCCGTCTCGTCCACCCACGCGGTAAAGTAGGTGATATGAACCGGCAGCTTGGTGTCGAGCTTAACCGGATTGTCCTCCGGCCCATCGTCGACCAGGTCGCGCACCCGCTGCGCACTCCAATTTTTGTCGGCCGCCAGCAGCAGCTCTGCAAGTCGCACGGGGTTGCGGACGCGCACGCAGCCATGGCTGTAAGACCGGCGTTCGGTATTGAACAAGCGCTTGCTCGGCGTGTCGTGCAGATAAACCGCGTGCTTGTTGGGGAACAGGAATTTAACGACCCCAAGCGCGTTGTCGTCGCCCGACGGCTGATAGACATGGTAGCGCGTGATATCTGCTCTACTCCAGTCAACGTCCCAGGGATCGATTTCTCGGCCGTTGAGCGACATCCGCAATCCAGCGCGCAAACCGCGTCCATCCTGCAGGCGCGGCAGCAGTTCGTTGACCTTGATCGAGTCGGGCACGCCCCATTTGGGTTGGAACACGATCGTCTGGAGGTCGGCTGAAAATGCAGGTGTGGCCGTCTCGAGTTTACCTGTCACGACCCGCTCTGAATGAATGACCTGCGATCCTTTGATGACGCGCATCTCATATTCGGGGATATTGACGTGAACATACGTCGGCCCCAGCGTTTCCGGCATCCACCGCCACTGCTCCATATTGGCGATCAGCGCGGGCAGCCGAGACTTCTGCTCGCCGTTCAGGGCAAGACGCGTCTTCTCCCCAACCAAGCCATCGGCCCGCAGTCCCGCAGTCGCCTGAAAGGCCTTCACCGCACCAGCCAGCACACGATCATACAACAAGTCTGGCATCGCCACGTCGGCGGAGGCAGCAGGCACCGCGACGCCCAGCCGTCGGCGCAGCAACGCGACGTTGGGATGCGCGGCCCCCGGCGTCAGCACGGGACCGGACGGCAATAGCAAGGCTGCAGATTGCCCTTCGTTCGCCCGCTCTTTGAGATAGGCCTGACGCAACCGCTCGAACTGCGGATGCTTGGGATGGAATCCGCGTAGCGCGGCATCGGGTGCGACGGCGGTGGAGAGTTGGTCCAGCACAGTCTGAGGCGCGATGATCTGCGGCTTACGATCAATGAACGCACTGAGTTCTTGTCCCGGATCGGCAATCCGCCCGCCGCGTGCATACCGCGCATATTTGAGGACGGCGCGCGTCAGCGCCAGTTCGGCCTCGATTGGATTGATCGTTGCGCCCATCGCTGGAACGGCAAAGTCCGCAGCCTTCAGCCCCCACTCGTCCGCCCGTCCGAATTCGGCAACGACGAGCGCCGCGCGGGCGTGAAGAGCGCCGCTTGAAATCCACAGCGGCGTAAACTGGCGAGCGCCATAGAACGCGACCGCAGCGGCAAGATCGTCCGCTTCGCCGACGTAGCCAGCCGACCCAACTCCGGGCTTTGCCGAGGCGAGCGAAGCCTGGAGTTGGCCTTCAACGCTATCGTCGGCCAAGATTGCAGGTTTGAGCGGTCCTTGGGCAACGGGCAAAGCCTCGGTAGCCTGGGCTGGAATGGACAACAGGCAAACCAAGGCCATGCCAAGCAGTCGCCGCGCCATCATGATACTCACCCCATAACGCTAGAAAAAATAGTCACTTATCGCGGCCAAGCCTTCAGCACTAGCGCAAGCTTCGGGCATGATTAAATGCGGCGTGCCCGTGCGAGAGCACTCGTCTGTTTAGCGATATTCCGCAGCACCCATTCCGATGATTTGTGCATATCACTTGAGCAATTTTGCAGCAAACCAGCCGCCGCCTCGCAAGTCGTATCGTGCGCAATAATCGACCGCCTCAGGCCTCAGGAAAACTTGCCTCTATGTCGTCGCAATGTTCGCACTAATCCGCTACAGCGTGGTGCTACATCCCTTCACCCGGCCGCGTTGGGTCCGGTGAACGGATCGATGCGGCGCGTGTGTGGTTTGGTGGGGCAAGGTGCAGGAAATAATGAAAACGAAATCGAAATGGGTCGTCGGGGTAGCTCTGGCCGCGTGCATTTTTGCACCAATCACATTGTCTGCCGCACAAGAGGCGAAGCCCGCGACCGGCGGCGCGCCCGCCGCAGCGCCGGCGCCGGGAACTGCGAACGGATCGGCTTGGAATGCCCAAGTCGCCCCTCAGGGTGGCACGTCGGGCATTGCACTCGATGAAAAGCAGACCGAACTCGTCAAGAAGGTCGGCGGGTATTTTGATAAGTTGGAAAACCTGAAGGGCTCCTTCCTTCAAACCGGCGCTGACAAGAAGCGCATGAAGGGCAAATTCTACGTCAAGCGGCCAGGTCGCTTCCGCTTTGACTATGCGCTCCCGTCCAAGCAGGTCATCGTCTCCGACGGCCAATATCTCGCCGTCCAAGACCTTGACATCAACACCGAGGACCGAATCGCACTCGACCAGACCGCGTTCCGCCTTCTTTTGCGCAAAGACGTCGATCTGATTCGCGACGCCAAAATCCTCGAAGTCCAAAGCGACGCCGATTTGATCGTCCTGGCCCTTCAAGACAAAAATCCCGACGCGCCCGGCAAGATCAAGTTGTTCTTCACCACCAAGCCCGATCTGGAGTTGAAGGAATGGGTAACGTCTGACGCTCAGGGCCTCGATACGCGCATTGAAGTGTCGGAATTGAACAAGACCGAGCAGCTCGATGTAGAACTGTTTAAAATCAAGCCTGTAGGTCTCCAAAGATCGAATCCGTAACGCGGGTTGGCGAACCTCCAGAGCACATGGCAAGCTCAATAAAGAGCTTGCCGGCAACAAACAGTAACAATGATGTGATTTTTTGAAGATTTAGCCTTGGATTCTAGCGACACTGCACTATGTTTAGAGGGCGACGGCACCAAAAACATATTGGCTGAGCGCCCCGTCTCGCCAATGATGCCGCACGCAGCGTCGGATTCCCTCCCGGCGCTTTGCGCTCATAGCGCATATGGCCCAACCCCTCCCCCCGGGGTTGGGCCTTTTCTTTTGTCGAACCGCAATCGGACCTGACAGTCGCGGACGCGCGCGACGCAAGCCTGCGTAAACCAGCAGGCCAAGCACCTCATAGCGTCGAGCGAAAAGACTGACTCCTATCGCTCCCGCTCGCCGAGCGGCGAACAGCGGTCGGCCCCGATGCGCCGGACTCGAAAGGTTTGGCCTCTTCAGGTCAAGCCTTTTGCAAGAGGGAATCAATGCAGCTGAATGCCTTGGCCAGACGGCGGGGTTCCAAACAGCGCCGGCATAAACGGCGCATCCATCAGCGCGAACGTTTCGTCGATCTCGCGCAGTTGCCGCGACATGGCATCGAGCCGCATCGCCAGCTTGTGGCTGAGATGGTCGGCCAGCGACCGGTCGGATTCAATTTGCGCAAGCACCCCATCGCGCGTCAGGCGGATCGCGCGCGTCATGCCGCGAGCAACAATCGTAGATGTATGGGTCGTTTCAATCAGCATCGCCATTTCGCCGACCAGCGACCCATCGGCCACGGCCTCAATCTGGTCCAGAAGCGACGGCCCGGCAATGCGAATGGCGTCGCCTTTCACGATGAGCACGGCGGCATCACCGACGGTGCCTTCCATGATGATGGTATCGCCCGGTTTGTAGACGATGCGGTCCGAGCGGCGCGCCAGCTCGGCAACCTGAAGCGGCTTCAGTCCCGCAAACAGTTCAACCCGCAGCAGGCTTTGCACAACGATATCAAGAGCCAAGGCACACCTCATCATCAACGAGTGTGCAATCAGCGCTGATTCGCGCCGCTTGGTCCATGTGTGGGCGAAATCTATCCCGCCACCTTGTGGAAAACCCCTGTCTGCGCCTGAATACGGGCGCAGATCGCGACCTGGGGTTGATTACGGCAGCAGCTTGTATCCACCGCTTTCAGTGACGAGAAGCGTCGCGTTGGACGGATCGCGCTCGATCTTTTGGCGCAAGCGGTAGATGTGAGTTTCCAGCGTATGGGTGGTAACGCCTGCATTGTACCCCCAGACTTCGTGCAGCAGCACCTCGCGCGAGACCACCTTTTCGCCGGCCCGGTACAGGTACTTCAGGATCGACGTTTCCTTTTCCGTCAGCCGGATCTTGCTGTTCTTGTCGTCCATCAAGATCTTTGACGCGGGCTTGAACGTGAATGGTCCGATGGTGAACACCGCATCTTCGCTCTGTTCGTGTTGCCGCAGCTGAGCACGTATCCGCGCCAGCAGCACCGCGAACTTGAACGGCTTGTGGATGTAGTCGTTCGCACCGGCATCCAGTCCCAGGATCTGGTCGGCATCCGAGACGTTTCCGGTGAGCATCAGGATCGGGTTGCGAAACCCGTTCTTCCGCAGAACCTTGACCGCCTCCCGCCCGTCCATGTCCGGAAGCGACACGTCAAACAGGATCAAATCCGGTTGCCCGTTTTTGGCAAGCTCGATGCCCTTGGTGGCCGTGTTGGTCGCAACCACGTCAAACTCTTCGTGCAAGGCGAGCTGCTCTTGAAGGGCCGAACGCAGATCGTCATCGTCGTCGACAAGAAGAATGCGGCGGGCGGTGCTCATGGAAGGCTCCAGGTTGACGATGCGAGCGATCAGGTGGCGTTGAAGACATTGCAGGCCATGGCGCGCCTGCGCACTAAGAAAGTGTCGGATACAAAACACATGCGCCTGAGCAAAACCGAGTGTCGCGTTGAGCGAACCCGTATTAAACCTCAGCTCAATTCTGATGCAACGGGTCTAATGCCGTGGTGCAGCGTGATGCGTTAATTTCTCAAGGGCGATCGACGATGCGCACGCAACTTCGCTGCCATTACAAGGGTTCCGCGCCGTCCCTGATCGTTGTCCGCACGCTGCGTGCAAGCGCGACCACCGGAATGCTTGATTTGGGTTTCACCCGCGTCCGCTGTGCCCTGGGCCGATCCGGCTGCCGCACCACCAAACGTGAAGGCGATGGCGCAACCCCCGTGGGAACATGGCCCCTCCGGCAAGCCGTGTATCGCAGCGATCGGCTCGTCCGTCCCAGAACCGGGCTCGTCTTACGCACGATGAACCCCACCGACGGTTGGTGCGACGCCAGCTCCGATCCCAACTATAACCGGGCGGTCTCCCATCCCTATCCCGCCAGCGCCGAGCATATGTGGCGCGAGGACGGCCTCTACGACATCGTCGTGGTCATGGGCTACAATGACGCGCCGCGCCTCCGGGGCCGCGGCAGCGCCATCTTTCTTCACTGCGCTCGCCCAGGTTATCTGCCAACGCAAGGCTGCATCGCCCTGTCGCGCCGCGACCTTTTCCGCTTGATGCCCAGGCTCACCCGCAAAATTGCGATCCGCATCCCATAAAAATGCCCGGCGCTGCAGGTGCAGAGCCGGGCCAGGACGGCCTTGAGGAGGAGACGTGAAGTCGAGCTAAAACTAACTCATGTGGAGAGAGTGCCGCTGTTCCCAGCGGCACCCGTTGTCGATCAATAGTTGTAAGCGCGTTCGCCGTGCTCGCTGATGTCCAGACCTTCGCGTTCCTTCTCTTCAGCAGGACGCAGGCCGATGACGAGGTCGACGAGTTGATACAGGATGAACGACCCGATGCCCGAGTAGAGCAACGTTGCGCCGACAGCCTTCAACTGAGCGGTCATCTGGAACACGAGATCGTAGGTGCCAACGTAACCGTTGGTGATCGCGGTGTAGTCGGGGACGCCGACGCCGCCGAGAGCAGGGTTCACCAGAATACCCGTCGCCAGCGCACCAAGGATGCCGCCAACGCAGTGAACGCCGAACACGTCGAGTGCATCGTCATACCCGAAGGCATGTTTAATGCTGGTGCAGAACAACAGACACAGCGGGCTGACGAGCAGGCCAAGGACAATCGCACCCATCGGACCAGCAAAGCCCGAAGCAGGCGTGACGGCAACCAGACCAGCAACCGCACCGGTCACGAGACCGAGCAGCGATGGCTTGCCCTTGATGGCCCATTCACAGATCATCCACGACAGAGCGGCAGCGCACGTGGCAACCATGGTGTTGAGGAAGGCAAGAGCGGTGATGCCGTTGGCTTCCAAGTTCGAGCCAGCGTTAAAGCCGAACCAGCCAACCCACAGCAGAGATGCGCCGATCATGGTCATGGTCAGCGAGTGCGGAGGCATGGCTTCTTTGCCGTAACCAGCGCGCTTGCCGAGCACGAGCGCGCCGACGAGGCCAGCGATACCCGCGTTGATGTGAACGACCGTGCCGCCGGCAAAGTCGAGCGCGCCAGCCTGAGCGAGCCAGCCAGCACCGGCCAGAACGCCGTCAAGTTTGGCTTGAGCAGCAGCCTTGGCAGCCTCGCCAGACGCAGCAGCCAGTGCCGTGGCGGCAGCGACCACGTCGCCAGGCGCCGCAATGGCCCAGACCCAGTGAGCGATCGGGAGATAGATGAAGGTGAACCAAAGCGCCATGAAGACCACGACGGCCGAGAACTTCATGCGCTCGGCAAACGCGCCGACGATGAGCGCTGGCGTGATCATCGCAAAGGTCATCTGGAAGGTCAGATAGGCATATTCGGGAACGACGACGCCCGGCGTGAACGTTGGCACGTTAGACGTGGGCGTGATGCCAGCGAGCATGATTTTGCCGAAGTTTCCGATATAGGAAACATACGGACCGCTCGAGTCGCCGAGCGCCAGTGAGTACCCATACAAGCACCACAAAATGCCGACCATCGACACAATCATGAAGACCTGAGTCAGAACCGACAGCATGTTCTTGGTGCGCACGAGGCCACCGTAGAACAGCGCAAGTCCGGGCACCGACATCATGAGCACCAGCACGGTGCAGACGAGCAGCCAAGCGGTATCGCCATTGTTTGGAACAGGTGCCGCAGGCGCTGCAGCAGCGCCCTGTGCAACAGCGGCTCCCGCCATCAAGGCCAGCGCGCCGATGGCCATAAGCCCCCCGGCTGTGCGCTTCGTCAAAGTAGAAATCATCCGTTTTACTCCCTCGTTCAGCAAAAGAATCAGACTTGGTTAGATCGCGTCGTCGTCGGCTTCGCCGGTCCGGATGCGCACGGTGTGCTCGATGGTAGAGACGAAGATTTTGCCATCGCCGATCTGGCCCGTTTTCGCGGTGCGCTGGATGGCTTCGATCGCTTTGTCGACGGCACTGCTGGCAACCACGACTTCGATCTTGATCTTGGGCAGGAAGCTGACGGCGTACTCAGCGCCGCGATAGATTTCGGTGTGGCCCTTCTGGCGGCCATAGCCTTTGACTTCGGTAACCGTCATGCCTTGCAACCCGAGGTCGGTCAGCGCAGCGCGGACCTCTTCGAGTTTGAACGGTTTGATGATCGCAGTGATCAGCTTCATTCGAGCCCTCCCGTTAAGTTACCCACAGCGGGCAACAGTGAACTGGAGTTAAGATTTCAATCTCCGTGCCAATTCCGCCGTAATTCGTTAAGTAAATGATTCTGAACATGAAAAATCAAAATATGGGCGACTGCTAAAATCTTGGGCACGCCATGGTAGCCTATTTTTTAGGCAAAAGCTGCCTTTTGATGATCATTTAATCACGAACGCGGTCGAGCGTTCGCGGACGAGGCCCTCCTGCGCAACGGACGCGACCAGCACGCCGTCGCGCGTATAAAACGCCCCGCGCGCAAAGGCGCGTCCACGCCCAGCGGTCGGGCTCTCCAACACATAGAGCAGCCAATCGTCGGCGCGGAACGGCGCGTGGACCCACAGCGCATGATCGAGGCTCGCAAGCTGCATCTTAGGGTCGAACATGATCTTCCCGTGCGGGATCAGCGCCGTATCGATCATCGCAAAATCGGAGGCATATGCCAGGATCGCGCTATGCAGCGCCTGCCCATCCGGCAAAGCGCCCGTCGTCTTCAGCCAAAACCGTTGATAGGGCCGCTGGTCCGTATCGCCGAAATACCGCGCCGTATCGACAAAGCGCAGATCGATCGGTCGCCCGCGCCCATAGTAAGCGCGCATGGCATCGGGCACCTTTGCATCTGGCCGTGCAAAAAGCGCAGCCGCAGTCGCAACCTCCTCCGGTGGCGGGGTCTGCGGCATGGTGCTGCCATGGGAAAACCCGTCTTCCAGCTTGTGGAACGACGAAATCATCTCAAAAATCGGCGCACCCTTTTGGGTGGCCGTCACCCGCCGTGTCGCAAAGCTCCCCCCATCGCGCACCCGGTCGACCTCATAGTCGATGGGCAACAACGGATCGCCGCCCAGCAGGAAATAGCCGTGCAAGGAATGGACGGGGCGGTCCTCGCCGACGGTGCGGCTGGCAGCGGTCATCGCTTGCGCGAGCACCTGCCCGCCATACACCCGCCCCCACGCCGTATGTGGGCTGATGCCGCGATACCGGTTATCGGCCACCTGCTCCAGATCAAGCACACTCAGCAGCGAGTCGACGGTGTCGGCCGATGGCCGCAGCGCTGGCAAAGAGGGTTGGGTCTCGTTCGTCATGGGGTGCCTTGGGGTCGCAAACCTGCGGGAAAATGACGGCAGCCAGAGATTGCCGCCCCAGACTGCCAAATCGAATGAACGCTTGGAGACCGTACACAATTGTACAATCCTGGTCATGCGAAAGCATGAGCCGTGTTTGCGCATATCCCCCGCGCCGATTTGCCGTTATGCTGAACCCATGATACCTACGTGCCTCATCGACATCACTGCCGCGTCCGCTTTCGACATCGTTGTCGCAGGCGCTGGCCTTGCTGGCCTGACCATGGCGAAAGCCCTCTCGGTCGGCCTGCCCGCGACCCGCATCGCCCTCGTCATGCGGGAACGTAGCAGCAGTCCGCCCGCCAATCTGGACAGCCGTGCCGTCGCCCTGTCTGCTGCCTCCGTTCGCATGTACACGAGGCTTGGCATCTGGGCTGTTTGTGGCCATGACGCCCAGCCCGTTTCCGCCATCGACATAACGGATTCAAGCCTGCGCGCAGGCATCCGCCCGATCCTGTTGTCCTACAACAATGCCCTCAGCGACGCGCCAGCCGCGTCCCATAACGGCGACCCAAACCCCGCCCCTGAGGCCGCCTCACAGATCATCCCGAACGCGTCCCTTGAGCGCGCGCTTGCCGCAGCCGTCGGTGCGTGTGCCAACGTCACCATCCTCGACGGCACAACGATTTCTGGCTTCAAAGCCGGGTCAAGCGCCACGTCCATCACGCTCGCCGCAGCCGGAGCCGCGCCCCGCGCGATCACCGCCAAACTCCTGATCGCCGCCGACGGTCGCCGCTCGCCCTTGCGCGCGATGGCGGGCATCGCAACCACCGGCTGGGCCTACAATCAGACCGGCATCACCGTCGCCGTGCGCCACGATCGTCCCCACAACGGCCGCGCGGTCCAGCACTTTCTGCCCGGCGGCCCGTTTGCCATGCTGCCCCTACCGGGCGACCGCAGTAACATCACATGGAGCGAGGAGGCCGACGAGGCCAAGCGCCTGATGGCGCTCGACGACGCAGCTTTCCTGGACGAACTCGAACGCCGCGCCGGTGGTCGGCTGGGCGTCATGACCCTTGATGGCCCCCGCCAATCCTGGCCCCTTGACCTGTTTGTCGCCCGCACATTCATCGCGCCGCGCTTTGCCCTGATTGCGGACGCAGCCCACGGCGTCCACCCCATTGCTGGCCAAGGTCTGAACCTGGGGTTGCGTGATGTCGCAGCCCTCGCCGAAGTCCTGGTCGATGCCCATCGCTGCGGCCTCGACATCGCCCATGGCACAACTCTGGAGCGCTACGAGCGTTGGCGGCGCTTCGACACCGTGGCATCGGCGGCGAGCTTCGATGCAATCAACCGCCTGTTCTCAACCGAAGGGACCCTGCGCCGCGCCGCGCGCGAGGTTGGCCTTGGCCTCATCGATCGCCTCCCCGCTCTGAAGTCCCGCCTGGTCGCGCAAGCCGCTGGCACCACCGGTGACCTCCCTCGCCTTTTGCGCGGCCAACCGATTTGATTGGAAATCCTGCACTTTGATGCAATATGGATCGATCGAAAGATCAATCCAGGGGCAGGTCGTGATGGAACAGATGGTGTACGGGGCCGGTCTCGGCTCGGCTGGCTGGATCGCGTTCTGGAACAAGGACACGTCGATCTACGTCAACGACCGCCACAAGCAGGTCCATTACGCGACGATCGCGCGCGACATGGCAGACATGCTGCCCAAGTCTGGCGACGCCCGCGTGCTCGATTTCGGTTGCGGCGAGGCCCTGTCAGCCAACCTCGTCGCCAGCCGCTGCCGTCAACTCGTTCTGTGCGACGCCGCCTCCACCGTCCGCGACGGGCTCAAACGCCGCGTCGCCCAAAACCCCAAAATCAGCGTCGCCTCGCACGACGAAATCGCGGCCCTGCCCGATGGCTCTTTCGATGTCATCGTCGCTAATTCCGTCGTCCAATACCTGAAGGCAGACCAACTCCCGGCCCAGTTCGCACAATGGCGTCGCCTCCTGACCCCTGAGGGCCAGCTCATTTTGGGTGACATCATTCCGCCAAACACCGGCATCGTCGCCGACGTCGGTGCGCTGCTTCGGTTCGCCGCCAACAACGGCTTCCTGCTCCCGGCTTTTATCGGCTTGGCCAAAACCTTCTTTTCCGACTACCGCACGAAGCGCGCCGAGTTGGGTCTGCTCCAGCTTGAAGAGCACGCCGTCATCGATGCCGCCCGCAATACCGGCCTCACCGCCGTCCGTCACCCCAAAAACATCGGCCACAACCCCAACCGCATGACCTTTATCGCCAACCGAATCTGATTCCCTGACGGGTATTAGGCTTGTGGCTCAATGTCCTCTTCATCGTCAGGGGCATCGGCCTCCCCCCCCTCAGCCATTTCCGGCATCACGACCACCGCGCGGCCGGCAGCCACATCCACCTCGGGGACGCAGGCGTCCGTGAACGGCACATACTCGGTTTGACGGCTGTCCTTCAGCCGTATTTCCAGCAAATCACCCGCCCCGAAATTCTCAACCGCGATCACGTGCCCGATCGCCGTCCCGTCAGGAGCAACGGCATCCAAGCCAACCAGATCGAAGTGATAGTATTCACCGGGCTTTGCAGCCGGTAGCCGGTCGCGCGCGATCCAGAGCTGCGTGCCTTTGAACGTTTCGGATGCGTTGCGGTCCGCGACACCGGCAAAACGCGCGACAACCCCGCGATCCGTCACCCGCACCACCGACAGTTTCGGCAGCGCTTTGCCGTCAGCCGCCTCCAGCGCGCCGTAAGCAGCAATATCCTCAGGATCGGCGGTGTAGCTGCGCACGATCACATCGCCGCGAATGCCGTGTGCACCGCTGACCTCTCCGAGCAGAACCCGGCGGCGTGGATGCGTATCATCGTTCATGGAACGCCGAGCCTCTCTCAAACAAACGGGCACCGGCTATCCCGGCACCGGTCCTTTGAATTGAAGCTCGACCCTTACCTGCTGTCCGCCCACATCGACAAGCCCGCATCCCGATGAAAGGTCGCGCGCGCCCCCTAAAGTGACATCAACATCGATCTGATCTCCCGAGTCGCGGGGGCAATCGTCGGTGACGAGCATTCCACCGGGCGGGACAATGAGGCGAACATGGATGCGATGCTGCCGCGTCCGCGTGTCGAAGTCGCAGCGGCCGGTAAAAACCCCGCCCCACCTGTCCGACCCCAGCACGTTTCCATTCCGGAGCGCGAGCAACAGGCTGTCAAAACCCCCGCTGGCATCGGCTTCGGCGCGATAAAACAATTCGTAGAGACCGTCTTTCAGCATGCCGCGTCACGCTCTTTTTACTCCAGCGCAAGCCGGACTTGAAGACAACGTGCCGTCGTCTAGCAAAATTCGGGCCAGCGTGTGACCCGACGCCGCAGGACTTAAGCGGCGAGCGCCAGCGGGCGCTTGCACAGCGAGGTCGCGATGAGATCGACGGCGCGTGACCAGTCGTGGTGCGCGATGTCGTCGGACAAGAGCCCGAATGCGGTGAGCGCATCGACCGGCGAGCCACCGTCGCGGAACACGCGCGCACACGCCTGACGGCTATATCCCACGGCCTGGGTCCACTGCACGGAATTGATATGATTGGGGGTCATGTCGGCAGTTTCCTGAGAACTGTTTTGGGGGAACGCAATCAACGCAACAGCACCAACGCACGGACACCAACGCAAGGGACATCAAACACTTACGGCAAACAACGCAGCCAAAAACCAAACGCAAACAACCACTGCAGGACGCACCGCACGCAACACAAAAATCGTAGAGCAGAGGCAAGTACAAATCAGCGCTGGTGTGGGCACTACGCGAGACCATGCAATGTGCCACTCGGGGAGAACGCGTCTCCACGCTAACTCATACTTGCCGTCCCTTTGGAGGTCCGCCGGTGCGATATCAAACACCGGCATTCCTCAATTTCACTCGGGCTGAGACGTCGCCGCAGCCACCGCATTTTCTGTGTCCAAGGAGCGCAACCGCTGCTCCTGAACCGCACGCATCACGCAACTCGCGACATCACTCAACGCAACCCACTCGGACATGTCGCACCTCACCAACTCAACGCCGAAACATCACCGACGCAACGAACGAACTCACGGCCACACAACGCCACCAACTGACGCAACCAACCAACTCACGGCCAAAATCATCACTCCGTTCGAGCAAACGGCCATCGACCACGCACACGCTACGCTCAGGCCGCTTGCCAAAATTGGCACCTTTGCAGGTGCATAAACGGGGGGATCAACGCTCGACGCAACCGGACACAACGGGGACGCAACACGATGCGCACAAACTCAACTCAACCAGACGCAAGGCGACGCAACCGGAACACAACAAACGCAACGCCGGGACGCAGGACTTGACGCACAACCAATCCCAACCGGTACTCTGTGACAGCGAAGTAGTTGTGCTCGCCGTCTGACAAGGAGACATTAGCCGTGACTTCGCGGCAACAAAAAGGACTAAATTTGTCTGAGGGATGTTTATTGAGTTGACGGGGACAAAACGAGCCCGTCTGCGGCCTTCGCCGAGCGCACGAAACGGATGCAAGTATCTGAAATATAGAACGAAACAAACCCGAAAAAGTTATTAACAGGTCATTATTGCCGCATGCATTGAAGCACTTGTTCTGCGTTTGTTTTAAACGAGCCACACAGGTGTGGAGTGTCAAACGGCTGAGGAAGGCCGCTGAGGCGACCAAAAGCATGTGTGCAGAGGAGATTATTCCTGGGGGACGGCAGCAAAAGCTGCCTTCAGCGAAACCATCGCCAACAACAACGAGACAACCGCATTCCAGCCGGCAAACGACAGGAAGGCCAACCGCCACGCCGCCTCATCGCATTTGACCACCTTGGTTGCGTCGAGTTTGTCAAGCAGTCCGCCGCTCGTGCCGCCAATCGCCTGAACCGTACCGCAGGCCTGCGGACCCGGCCACCAGCCCCATTCAGCGCCCGATTGATAGACGCCAAGCCCCGTATTGGCCAAAAACGCCAGACACACAGCAAAAAAGATGAGCCCGCCCACCCGTCGATGCCCGCTCGACACCAGCACCAGCGCAAGAAACGTCGCTGGAATACCCGCATAGTAGGCGTAGCGTTGCTGCAGGCAGAGTGGGCACGGCAGATATCCGCCGATGTATTCAAACCCAAGCGCAGCAATGATCGTCGCAGTGGCGATGACTAAAACCAGCGCGCCCAGAGAATAGGCTTCGGTGGTCGAACGGCCTGTCGTCAATCGCGGTGCGCCCTGGAGCTTCGATGCTGCAGCCATGCCAGCCACTCCCCAACTACATGAACAACTTCAGCGCGATAAACCCGCCGATGATGCTGACGGCGACGACAGTCGTGACCAGTACGAGCCGCTTTTCGATAAACGCCCGGATCGGTTCACCAAAATAGTACAGCAACCCCGCGACCAGAAAGAACCGCATGGCGCGGGCAACTATGCTGGCACCGATGAACGTGAACAGGTTCATATGCGCGACGCCAGCCGAAATCGTCAGCACCTTGTACGGGATCGGCGTCATGCCTTTGGTCAGCAGAATAATCGCGCCGTAGTCGGTGAACATCTGCGTGAAGGCAGCAAGCCCGTCTGCTTTGCCATAAAACGCCAAAAGCGGCTTGCCGACCAGTTCCAACAGATAAAACCCGATCGCATAGCCAGCAATGCCGCCGAGCACCGACGTCACAGTCGCAAGTGTCGCATACCACCAGGCCTTAGATCGGTCCGCGAGCACCATCGGTACCAGCATGACATCGGGTGGAATGGGAAAGAACGAGCTTTCAGCGAACGACACGGCCCCAAGAGCGACCGGCGCATTTTTGCCAGCCGCCAGACGCATCAGCCAATCGTAAGTATTTTTGAGCATGACCGTCCTTTATTGCGGCGCGGCGATCCTGTCTATCGCGCCGGAGACACAGCACCTGTTTCGTTTGGCGACACGGGCACCACCAGCCAGAACGCCGCACACGTCACCAGCCCGAGCAACCCCGATAGCGCGAGGGCATAGACGCCATAATGCTCGAGCGCGAGGCTGAACAGCAGTGGCGCAAACGCCTGCGACGCCCGGCCCGGCGCACCCAGCAGTCCGAGACGGTAGCCATAGCTCTGCGGCCCATAGATCGAAAGCGGCACCGTGCCGCGCGCAATCGTCAGAATGCCATTCCCGCCGCCGTGGGCCAGCGCGAACACGGGCGCGAACGCCGCCCCGCCAAAGCCCAGCAGCACGATCGCAAACGGGTGCGCCATCGATGCAGCCCGAGCCGAAACGAGGGGATGATAGCGCGAGAAAAAGCCGGCCTCGAGCACGCGCGCGGCCACCTGCGCTGGTCCCATCAGCGCTGCTGCAGCGACCGCCTGGACCGGCGTGGCACCCGCAGCCTCGAGCAATTTTGGCATGTGCGCACCCATGGCGGTTGCCACAAACCAAATCCCCGCGAACGCTACCGCCAAAAGCCACATATTCCGGTCCATCGCCACTTTCGCTACAGCCGGGGCGGCAGTCTCGCCAGCGACAGGCAAGACAGCCGGGATGCGCGGCACAAAAACCAGATTGAGCGGGAGCGCCGCAAGAACGTGCACGGCAGCCCACGCAAAGCAGGTCCCACGCCACCCGATCGCATCGACGCCCCAAGCCGACAGCGGCCACCCGATGGTACTCGCAAAGCCAGCGAGCAACGAAATACCCGTGATCGTCGAACGCGCGCTGCTTCCATAAAGCCGCCCCAGCGTCGCAAATGCGGCGTCGTAGAGCCCGATCCCCATGCCCAACCCGAGAACGAGCCACGCGATGGTCACGCCGGTCATGGTCTGCGCCATGGCCAGCAGCGCCAGCCCGGCGCCAAAGACCACATTCGAAACCGCGAGCACGTCGCGCCCACCAAACGTATCGATCCGCCGTCCGACCCACGGACCCACAAGCCCCGAAATCAGCACTGACGCCGAGAACGCTGCAAACACCCAAACCGGACTGACGCCCATGTCCGCGCTGATGGGACCTGCAACAATGGCGGGCAGATAATAACTCGACGCCCACGCCACAGTTTGGGTCGTGCCAAGCGCCAACACTACAGGCAGCCGCCGCTCGGTCACAAACACGCTCGCAAATGAATGAGTTTCCAGGCAGCAGGCCGATAGTGGCGATTTGGAAGCAGCGCTTCCGATCGTCAAGTCACTTAACCCGCTTGCCCTGCGCGTCGACGACAACCTCGCCATCGTCCTTCGTGAACGGCCCGATTTTGGGGTTGTCGAGCAGATCGAGCACCACTTCCGAGGGTCGGCAGAGGCGGACACCTTTGTCCGTCACCACGATCGGCCGGTTGATGAGGATCGGATGCGCCATCATCGCATCGATCAGCGCCTCGTCGCGGATCGCCGGATCGGCGAGCCCGAGCGTCTCGTAAGGTTCGGCGTTCTGGCGCATCATGTCCCGCACCGGCACGCCCATCGCCGAAATGAGTTCAACGAGTTCCGCGCGCGATGGCGGCGTCACCAGATACGCGATGACCACCGGCTCGACGCCACTTTGCCGGATCATCGCGAGCGTATTGCGCGACGTCCCGCAGTCGGGGTTGTGATAGATCGTGACGGTCATGTGCGTGCGCCTTTCATGTCAAACAACCATCCCGCAAGCGCCATGCCGGCCGCTGCCCCAACGATCTGCGCCACGATGAACGCCGGTGCGTCGGCAACCGCAATTCCCGCGAACGTGTCCGTGAAGCTGCGCGCGATCGTAACGGCAGGATTGGCAAAGCTCGTTGAGGCGGTGAACCAGTAAGCCGCCGTAATGTACAGTCCCACGAGGACCGGAATGCCGTCGGGCCGTGACCGCAACGCGCCCAGGATCACGAACACCAGTCCAGACGTCGCGACGAATTCCGAAATCCACTGCCCCGGACCGGTCCGCACTTTCGCTGACATCTGCGCGAGCGGCAGATCGAACATGGCATGGGCGAGCAGAACGCCGAACACAGCCCCGGCCACCTGCGCCAGCATATAGCGTACGGCAAGCCCGCCCTCGATGTCTTTCCGCCACGCGAAAACGCCCGTGACGGCCGGGTTGAAATGGGCGCCGCTCACCGGCCCGAGCACGCTGATCAGCACCACCAGGATAGCGCCTGTCGGGAGCGTGTTACCGAGCAGCGCAATGGCGACGTTCCCGCCCGCGAGCATTTCCGCCATGATGCCGGAGCCAACGACAGTCGCCAGCAAAAGCAACGTGCCGATGAATTCACCGCCAATCCGCCGTCCGTCTGTGATGTTGGTCAAGGGTCTGTGCTTTCAATGATGATCGGGATTTTCGCCGCGTCCGATGGCCGCCAGCGTCTTCGACAAGGCAAGCCCATCAATTGACCGCAACGGAAGATTGACGAAGATGCCGATCCGCTGATTGAGCATCCGGTGTGCTTCCGCAAATGCGAGGCGCTTCTCGGCCTCGCTTCCGGTAGCTGAAGATGGGTCGGGAATTCCCCAGTGCGCTGTCATCGGCTGGCCAGGCCAGTACGGACAGGTTTCGTTTGCCGCGTCATCACAGACCGTAAAAACGAAATCCAGGACCGGCGCGCCCGGCGCTGCGAATTCGTCCCACGACTTCGAACGCAAGTGCGCGACGTCGTAGTTGAGTGAGCGGAGTAGATCGAGCGAATAGGGATGCACCTGCCCCTTGGGCGTACTGCCCGCGCTGAAGGCCCGAAAGCGCCCCGCCCCGAGCCGGTTCATGATACATTCGGCAATCACCGATCGCGCCGAGTTATGCGTGCAAAGAAAGAGTACGTTGTAAACCTGACCGTCCATCATCCCAAATCCTCCTGCAAGCAACACGAAAGGGTCTGCGCGATCCCCGCTCCGCAAAGGTCCGGCTGACCCTGGCAGCAGTCCTCCACCAAGTACGACAGCAATCCCCGCATGCCCTCGACGTGGACCGCATAGCGGATGCTGCGTCCATCGCGCGTCCCGCGGATCAGTCCCGCCCGTTCGAGTTCCTTGAGGTGGAACGACGCCGCCGTCGCCCCGATACCCACGCGCTGTGAAATGACCCCCGCTGCCATGCCGTCCGGGCCCTGCTTGACGAGCAGGCGGAACACCTCAAGCCGATGGGTATGAGCGAGCGCGCTGAGCGCGGTTACCGCAGTTTCGATCTCCATACTTAAATCATACAATAATTATTGAACAATGCAATAGACTGCGATCACGATTGCGTCTTCGGTGCTGAAATTGTGAGGTTCGGCCATCGCATCACTCGACTTTCGTCACGCTCTCCCCTACCTTCTCTGGAACAATTCTAAGGTTGCGGCGAAATGCCGGACGGAGATCGAGCATGTTTATTCAAACGGAAACCACCCCAAACCCATCGACATTGAAGTTCATCCCTGGCCGCGCCGTCTTGACCGGCGGGACGGCCGATTTCCGGCTCAAAACGGAAGCTGGCAGCTCCCCGCTCGCCAGCCGGATCTTCGACATTGATGGCGTCGACGGCGTGTTTTTAGGCGCGGACTTCATTTCCGTCACCAAGGGTAGCGCCGAGTGGCAACACTTGAGACCGATGATCCTGGGCGCGATCATGGAGCATTATCAATCCGGCGAAACGACCGAGACCGCCGGCGGCGCAAACGACGACGACGCGGGGTCGTTCGATCCAGCCGACGCTGAAACGGTGAACACCATCAAGGAGCTGCTTGAAACCCGCGTTCGTCCCGCTGTTGCCCAGGACGGCGGCGATATCATTTTCTCGGGGTTCCGCGACGGCATTGTCTACCTCCACATGCGCGGGGCCTGCTCCGGTTGTCCCAGCTCCACTGCGACGTTGCGCCACGGTATTGAAAATCTGTTGAAACACTTCTGCCCAGAGGTTCAGGAAGTCCAGGCCGTCTGAACGGTGAATAATTTCTATTGTATTGTTAGTGTGGGATGACTATCGACGAAGTCCGCTTTGCGTTCCTCGTCCGTCCCACACTAATCACGAGTGTACGACCATGCCGCTTCACGTACGCATCTCCGCGCGGTCACCGCGCCGATGATGATTTTGGCGCTCGATACCTGCTTTAACGCCTGCTCGGTGGCCATTGGCCCCGGTTCAGGCGGGGTCGTCGATAGCGTTGTGGAACGATTCGAAGAAATGCCGTCCGGCCAGGCCGAGCGTCTGCTGCCCATGATAGCCGAAGCGTTGGCAGAGGCTAAAATCACACTCGCCGACGTGACGCTCATCGCCGTGACGTCCGGTCCCGGAACGTTCACCGGCACGCGAATCGGCATCGCCGCCGCAAAAGGTCTAGCCCTCGACCGCGCAATCCCTCTCGTGGGGCTTTCGTCGCTGCACCTGATCGCCCGCGAGGTCGCCGTCCGCGCATCCCCGACCCGCGATATCTGCGTTGCGATCGATGTCCGTCGCGAAGAACTCTACGTCCAAGTCTTTGACCCATCTGGCCTGATCTCACGGACCGAGCCGACGTTGATGACGGTTAAGCAAGTCCTCGAAATTGTCCGTTTGCGGGATGTCGTCCTGACCGGCAGCGGTGTTAGTCTGATGGCCGAACACGGAGCATTCCAACCCGGTGATTGCTTAGAGATGCCGACAGCGCTGCCAAAAGCCCGCTATGCCCTAGACGTTGTGTCAGCACGCCGCCAGCAGGGCGCGCGAGCAATTTCTCCCCTTTACTTGAGAGCGCCCGACGCCAAGCCGTCGACTGCTGCGCCATTGCAAAGGCTGTGACCATGGACCGCGACCGGCCGGCAGCCTTTGATCCTCGTCATGTCAGCCTTCTTTGGGCGAGTCCAGACCGCGCCGCCGAACTCACCAAAATGCACGCTGAACTTTTCAACCCCGCGTGGGATGAGCCCGCCATTAAGTCGCTTTTGGAGCATCCCGCTGCGGCGGCCTTGATCGCAACAGCTGGCCAAACCCGTGAGCCAGCTGGCTTCGTCATCGCCCAGCTTGCTGCCGATGAAGCCGAAATCCTGTCGGTCGGCGTTGCGGAAAAATGGCAACGCATGGGCCTTGGTCGCCGTCTGATCGAAGGCCTCATCCGTGCAGCCCAACGCGCCGAAGCCCGCCGATTGTTTCTCGAAGTCAGCGTTGACAACGAGGCCGCGTTGCGGTTGTACGGCTCGCTGGATTTCCGCCGCGTTGGCATCAGGCCGAAATACTACAAGCGCCCGGGCGAGCCCGGTATTGACGCGCTGATCCTGGCATTGAATTTTTGACCGGATCGGTTGCGTTTGGCGTAGAATTGCGCCGTCAGCAAGAGCAGAGGTCACTGTCAGCGATGTCCGCTCGTCCGCCAGCGCCGACCCGCATTGAACAGCTTTGTACGGGCCTCGGTTTGCGCTTGACCGGCCAGCGGCGCACCATCGCGCGCGTTCTGTCGGACGCAAGCGACCACCCCGATGTCGAAGAGGTCTTCCGCCGGGCCGCAGCCATCGAGCCCGGGATTGCGCTGTCGACAGTCTATCGCACGGTCAAATTGTTCGAAGATCACGGCATGTTGGAGCGCCACGATTTCGGCCAGTCTCAGCATCGCGCCCGTTTCGAGCCCGCGCCCCACGAGCACCACGACCACCTGATCGACGTCGAGACCGGCGACGTGATCGAATTCTGTAACCCCATGATTGAACAGCTTCAGCAGGCGATAGCGCAAGAATTGGGCTTCGAACTCGTCGGCCACCGGCTGCAGCTCTATGGCATCCGCCGCAACAGCGCGGGCCGAAAGCCCAAAGCGTAGAGTCGGTCGTGGACGAACGCGGGCGTATCGCTATGAAGGCGATGCACATCAGACGACTCCATTGAGGAACCAACCCGACATGAGCCTGCGCGCCATCATGTTGTTGATCGGCTTTACGGCCTTCACGCTGCCGTTGATGCCAGTCCAGGCCATACTTCTGCGCGCCAATCCGCGCTGGGCCCGTAGCTTCCCCCATTGGTATCACCGCCGCGTCTGCCGCATGATGGGGATCACGATCGAAACGACGGGTACCGTTGCCCGCGACGCCCCCGTTCTGTTGATCGCAAATCACGCGTCCTGGCTCGACATCCCAGTCATATCAGCCGTCGCTCCTGTCTCGTTTGTGGCCAAGAAAGAGGTCGCCGGCTGGCCGTTCGTCTCCAGCCTCGCCAAGCTCCAGCGGACTGTGTTCGTCGACCGCGAACGCCGCACCAAAATCGGCGATACCGCCAACGAGATGACTGCGCGTCTAGCCTCCGGCGACGCCATCGTCCTCTTCGCTGAAGGCACCTCCAGCGACGGCAACCGCATCCTACCGTTCAAGACATCGCTGTTTGCTGCGGCCAAGCCGTCCGCCAATGGAAGAATCGGCAGCCAGACCGGTGCCGTCGTCCAGACGCTGACGATCGTCTACGAGCGCCGCCACGGCATTCCGCTCGGCTGGGCTGGCCGCCGCCGGTTTGGCTACTACGGCGACGTCGACATGGGCCGGAACGCCTTGGAAGTTCTGGCAGGTGGCCCGCTGAAGGCGATCATCCGAATCGGCGACCCCGTTCCCCTGGATACCTTCAAAGACCGCAAAGAGCTCGCGCAATGGGCTGAAAGCACGGTTCGTGCCGGTTTCGTCACGATCGTGCGCGGTTAAACAGCACATTTCGTCGAAACGAAAGTGTTAGCCCCTAGACAAAACAAGATGACAGTGGTGTGATGTTGCGCTGCAGCGTAATTGGCTTACCCATCCGAAGCGACGTCTGCACACGAAACGTCAGGCACGTTAACAGCCAGCATGCATTCTTAACAAGCGAAGTTAACGCGATACGAACGGGCCTCTGATTACACTCACGGTTTCGACGGCAGTATTCCCGGAGTTGATGGCATGCTTGAGACCAAAAAGGTCTACCTGAAAACGTTCGGCTGTCAGATGAATGTCTACGATAGCGAGCGCATGACCGAGCAGCTCGCAACGCTGGGCTACAGCGAAACCGCAGATGCCGCGAACGCTGACCTCGTGATTCTGAACACCTGTCACATTCGCGAAAAAGCTGCCGAAAAGGTCTATTCCGACCTGGGGCGCTTCAACGAGATGAAAGACGAGCGCCGCGCGGCTGGCCAAGACATGATCGTGGCGGTAACCGGCTGCGTTGCCCAAGCCGAGGGCGCTGAAATCGTCGCCCGCGCCCCCGTCGTCGATCTCGTGATCGGCCCCCAGAGCTACCATCGCCTGCCACAGATGCTGGCAAACATGTCGGCTAAATCCAAGCACCAGATCGAAACGACCTTCCCTGAAGAAGAAAAGTTCGACCACCTGCCCGCTCGGTCGCGCGTCCCCGCCCGGTCGGCGTCGGCCTTTCTGACCGTTCAAGAAGGTTGCGACAAGTTCTGCACCTTCTGCGTCGTGCCGTACACGCGCGGCGCGGAATACTCCCGCTCTGTCGCTCAAGTCGTTGCAGAAGCAGAAAAACTCGTTGATCGCGGCGTGCGCGAGCTGACCTTGCTCGGCCAGAACGTCAATGGCTACCACGGCACAGGCCCCGATGGTCAGCCGTGGAGCCTCGCGCGTCTGCTCGCACGCCTTGCCGAAATCGAGGGGCTGGAGCGCCTGCGCTATACGACGAGCCACCCGCGCGACATGGCCGACGACCTGATCCGCGCCCACGCCGAGATCGGCAAGCTGATGCCATACCTCCACTTGCCCTTCCAGGCCGGCGCCGACCGAATCCTTGCGGCCATGAACCGCAAACATACCGCTGCGGAATACCGCGCTCTGATCCGCCGCATCCGCGCGACCCGCCCCGACATCGCCCTGTCGACCGATATCATCGTCGGCTTCCCCGGTGAAACCGAGTCAGAGTTTCAGCAAACCCTCGACTTGATTGCCGAGGTCGGCTTCGCCCAGGCCTACACCTTTAAATATTCCCCCCGCCCTGGCACGCCCGCCGCCAAAATCGATCACCAGATCAGCGAAGCCGTAAAGGCCGAGCGCTTAGCCCGCCTCCAGGCCCAACTTGAAGTCGAACACGCCAAGTTTAATGCGGGCTACGTCGGCAAAATCGTCCCGGTCTTGTTTGAAAAAACCGGCCGCCAGAACGGTCAGATTGTCGGCCGTTCACCCTACCTCCAGCATGTCAGCGCGCTGGGCTCGCCCGACCTTGTCGGCCAAATCCGCACCGTCGCCATTTCATCCGCCAGCCCCTACAGCTTGGCGGGTACTGTCACCGCCGCCTGACCTCGGCGCGCGGCTCCAAGCCACAGCACAGCAATCCAACACCGTCGGTCAATCGCGCGGTAAATGGACCGTGCGCGGTGCATAGCGACGGCAACGGGCGGAATGTAGGATCAATATCACTGATGCCGGGCTCTGGGTCTAACTGTCCGGCCCTAGGCCGGGGCTGCCTACTGAGTACCCCATGAGGTCCCCTATCTTGATGACGACGGGGATTAAACCCGCCGCTGCCGGGATTAACTACCACCCCGGCCTCCATGGAGGTCGTCATGACAAAATCACCCACGCCTTTCAGCGCTTCCGAGCAGCACGAATTCAACTGCAGCGTCCTGCTTGATTGCATGTATGCCTGGACCCACCGCGATCTCGATGCCGCGCTGAGCTTTATGACCGAGGATGTGGTCCACATCCTCAACATAGACGGCACCATCGCCCCCTACTTTGCCTCGGTCGAAGGCAAGCCCGCCCTGCGTAAAAAGCTCCAGCTCTTGTGCGACACGTTTGAATTTCATGCGGTGACAAACGACAGCTTGCGTGGCGACGACGGCAGGGCCGCTGCAAGTTTCAAGTTCAACTATCGCCACATCCCATCGCGCCAACGGCTCACGGGCCGCTTCCGCTTTGTCATCTACCTGCGCGACGGCATGATCTGCCGGATCGACGAAATCCATGACGCCGCATACGTCGAAGCCTTTATCCGCCTCGTCTCGACACCGAGAAACGACTGACACAAATCGCGCAAACAGATTGAGCTTCGCCCACCTTTAAGTCGCCTCAGTGCAGGCCGTGAGCCTAGCACTGATCAGAACTGATACCAACGGGCATAAGTTCTGACTTATGCCCGTTGGTATGCGCGCGTGGGGTTGCCTCGCCGGAGGCGATCTTCCAGATCAACGCGGCCACGCGCAAAGCAAAGAGAATACCGTCGCGCAACCGGCAAAACAGAGAGTCAAAACTTTTGCGCGACGGTATTATACATCCCGTACATGAGGTTGCCGCTCCCTGGCGAATGGGGCGACCCTATCGCCGCGCCGATCAATCTGTTCCACACGCTGCATGGTAAAGCTACCGAGTTGGCCACGTGCTGAGCCAACCCGGGAAACAAGTGTCAGTGCAGACTCAGATCCAATCTCAATCGGAAGCATTCTAGGCAGCGTCGCTGTCGTCGTTGGAAGCAGTGTTGATGATGCTCGGGGCCAGGCTGGCCGCAGTAAATCCAAGCCTCTCGAGAACGACGTCGCGCAACTCCGCCTCGCGTTTGCGGATCGCATCTGCCGTCCACACATCATGAGCGGAAACGTGCGCCAGCGTCTTGTACGTGGGCGGTTTCAAATAAGTGGCACGCTTGACTACATAATCGTAGTTCTTGAGCTCGTCATTCCGCGCGCCATCGATGCAAGCCAGATTGCCCAGCGAATGCGTCAGGTCATAGCGCTCGTCCGGGTCTGGGAAGTCCAAAAGCCACTGCGAATCGGCCTCCGGCTCCTGAGGAAGCACATGCTCGACCGTGACGGCCAAATTCAAGTGCCCCGGAATGTTGTCGTTCCACAGTTCCGCTTCGATCCACCGGATGAGCGCATGGAACTTGTCCGGCTCGGCATCGGTCATGGGCGTGATCAGCGCCCGCCGAATTCGCGCCTCTTGCTTCTCGGTCAGCTTGAGCGCCACAAGTTCCTGCCCTCGAACGGCTTGCCGCATCGCGTTGCCGAAGATGATCGCGCGTTCGGTCGGCTCGGTGCCAGCCAATACCAGCCTGAGACAATCCGTGTGCAGGGAAGAGATTTGTTTTTGATAGCGAATGCGCTTCGCTTTCGTAAGGTGTTGACCGCTGAGCTCGTTGAGCAGGAAGAGCGCCAGCGGTCGCCATTCCGGCCACCGGAACAAGCGCAATTTCCAGACGCCGCGTTCGAGCGCGGTATCCCCGGCGGCTCGCATCATGTCTTCGAGTTGAAGCCAAGCATCGGCAAACGAAGTGCAGACCGGCATCCAATTCGTGATCGTTCCGTTCGTGCTCGTCCTTGCCAGATGAGCCGCTAGATCTGTAAGGCAATCCGCCCCCTGAACCTTTCGCCGCTCGATGAAATCCATCGCCACGAAGAAATCTTCAAGATTGTCCTTGAGTTTGACCGTCAGCCCGTCCCACGCCGCGTGGACCGCGGCAGCGTCAGCTTCGCTGGTGGCCAGATCCATGATCTGCCCCTTCAGCAATTCGACCCGGCTCAGCGAAACGCCGTACAGGTTCGTGGATACGAAAACCTGCCGCGCGATTCGGTCGTCCGTCACCACGGTCACGCCGACGAGGGTGCGTTCCAGCAGTTGGATGGCGAAGTCGATCCTCTGTTCCTCGCTCCAGCCGCTTAACGTATCGCGGAAAAACTTAGTTGCCCGCCGCAATCGCTGCTCGGTATCGCCACGTTTGTCCGCTCGCCGCCGGATCTTTCCAGCTTCCCCAGCTTTCTTGACTTCCGCCTTGAACGCACGTTCTGCGACCCGGATTGTCAGCCGGTCGCGTCCGCCGTCCGAAACGAGCGCGCCAAGCCTGCGCTTCAGATCACCTTCGGCGGCGAGATCACGAAGAATCGCGATAACGATCGTGAGCGTCGTCAGCCTCTGCAGGCCGTCGTAAACAGCGTCAACCGGCCGCTTATCCTCATCGAGTCCAGGCTGCAGAATAATCGCGCCCATATAGTAATTGGGGCTCGGCGGCCGCGGATCTTCCACAAAGGCGAACAATTGTACCTTTTCCGGCTCGCCGGAGGTATCAGCTCGCTCTTCGTCAATTGCAGCTTGTGGCGTTTCGTTTGCGGCTTGAACAATGCGGCGCAAATCTGAAAGCAAGGTCGCGCAGTTGGGTTGGTCCCACTTATACTCGCGCTGGACGGATGCCGGGCAGAAATAGCGAGTTGCAAACAGTTGCTCTACGGAAACGACGCTCGACGAAATAACGGCGGTAGCATTAGCATCAAGCGGCATGAAACCGGGCCCTTACGCACGCGACGTTTAAGTCGGAAAAGCAATCGGGGCCATGTGTACTGCGGTTGCTCAGTGCGTCAACGTCAATCCGTCGTAAGCCCTTTCATTTCCGCCGACTCGTGGCGGATCTGCTCTTCGGTCACAAGCACCGAAAGCTGGCGCTTTAAATCGTTGAACGGTTCTGTGCTGCTGTCGCGTGGACGCGGGATGACCACCGCGACATCGGCCTTGATCGTGCCTGGCCGGTACGTCATCACCACGATCCGGTCGGCAAGATAAATGCTTTCTTCAATCGAGTGCGTGACGAAGATGATCGTCTTCTTCATCCCCGACCAGATGCGCAGCAACTCATCCTGCAACGAACGACGCGTGAGGCTGTCCAGCGCGCCGAATGGCTCGTCCATCAGCAGCACCGGTGGATCGAGTGCCAGCACGCGGGCAATAGCCACCCGCTGCCGCATCCCGCCCGAAAGGTCTTTGGGGAACCGGTCGCGGAAATCGGATAGCTTGAGCATGTCGAGCAACTCGGCCACCCGTGCTTTAATGGCAGCAGTCGGCAGGCCCTTGATCTCAAGCCCAAAGGCCACGTTCTGTTGAACGGTCATCCACGGAAACAGCGCGTATTCCTGAAACACCATCCCCCGGTCTGGCCCTGGCGACGAGATCGTCCGCCCGTCGACCGTGATCGTGCCCTCCGTTGGATTGGAAAATCCAGCCACCGCGTTGAGCAGTGTCGACTTCCCGCAACCCGACGGACCCAGCAGACAGACGAATTCGCCTTTGGCAATCGACACGTCGATGCCCTTCAGTGCGATAACCTCGCCACCGGGGATCGGAAATCGTTTGGAAACGCCGCGCACCTCGATATGGGGTGTGAGACGCGCAGCCGTGTCTGGCATCATTGGAGCTGATAGGGTCATCGGTTTCAACTCTCCAGACCGCGATGCCAGCGCAATAGATGGCTATTAAGGCGGTTGACGACCGTGTCGATGACCAGCCCGATAAGTCCAATGCTCAGCATCCCGGCGATGATTTTATCTGACCAGAAATACTCGCGCGCCTCCAAGATCCGGAAACCCAGACCGTTGTTGACAGCGATCATCTCCGCAACGATGACCACGATGAAAGCCGTTCCAATCCCGATCCGCACGCCCGAGAGAATGTAGGGCGTTGCCGCTGGCAAGATCACGCGTCGGAAAATCGTAAAGTTCGATGCGCCCAAATTCCGCGCCGCCCGCAGATAGATGCTGTCGACCGCCCGCACGCCCGTGATCGTATTGATCAGCACCGGAAAGAAGGCCCCGAGCGCGATCAAAAAGATGGCCGGCGGGTTGCCGAGGCCAAACCACAGGATCGATAGTGGGATGTAGGCGATTGGCGGAATCGGTCGCAAAACCTGCAGCAGCGGATTGAACCAACGATACACGCGTTCGGAGGCCCCCATCGCCAAACCGAACGGCAGAGCCAGCCCCGCACCAACCAAAAATCCAGCGATCACCCGATAGAGACTGCTCCAAGCATCCATCAGGAATTCGCCGGAAAACAGCCACAGGAACCAGCTGCCCTTCGCAGGATCAAACGGCTCCTGTGGGGCCATGTAGGCGGCCCATCGAATGGCTACAGCGAGAGGTGAAGGCAACTTCCGCGAATCAACCAACCCGAAATCGCAGATCGCTTGCCACGATAGCAGGAGGACGACCGGCACGATTGCGCCTTCGATCCATCGCATCCAATGCGCCTTCGCCATCCACTTGGCCCCCCAACGCTCAACGAAAGTAGATTATCTGCAGCACTACCAGCTTGCCGCACCCCGCACCAGCTGCGGGAACCCGCAACGACCATCGCGATTCCGCCGTTAACGCTGTGTCGCGTTCATAAAAAAGGGCGGGCGCGTAGTCGCGACCCGCCCCATCAATGCAGCAGCATCCGCAGCTGTTACTTGATTCCAGCCGAAGCCTTGGCCGTCTTCAGCATATCGGTCTTGACCCAGTCGACGGCCTTGGGCGGGTTCGTCATTCGACCGATGCCGTACTTGTGCATGGTATCGGTTGTGATCTGAATATGCTCCGGCGTGATGTCCATCGCATAGGGCGAGTTGCCGATCGCCGCCTGGAAGTCGCTCGACGTGATCTGACCCTTGAACAACGTCTGAGTGACAAACTTCTCAGCGGTTGCTGGCTCATCCATGAATGTCTTGGTCGCCTTGACGAAGCAGTTCAGGAATTTCTGCGACGCCTGTGGGTTTTCCTTGATGTACTTTTCAGTCATCACCAGCGTCCGCACCGGCGACCCGATCGGGGTGTTGTAAGGCTTCATGACCTCCACGCCGAACTTGTTGTTGATCGCCTGGCTCGACTGCGGTTCGGTCTGCATCATCGCGTCGATCTGCTTGTTGAGCAGCGCTTGGTTGAGATCGGGGAACGACAGGAAAATGATCTGCACGTCCTTGCCGGCCTGATCCGACGACGTGATCCCAGCTTCACCAAGCACGGCCGCCAGCAGCACCTCTTGAATGCCGCCGCGCGTCACGCCGACTTTCTTTCCTTTGAGGTCGGCAACCGATTTGATCCCACTCTCCGGGCTTGCCACGAGCCGTGCCCCACCGGTCGCGAAACCAGCGACGATGGTGATGGCAGTGCCAGCAGCGCGACCCGAGATCGCCGCCTCTGACGCTGACGCACCCGCATCGAGTTCGCCTGCGATGATCGCCTGCATGATATCGAGGCCCTTGGCGAAGATCTTGAGTTCGATCTTCAGCCCGCACGTTGGCGCAATGTCCGCCATATACGAAATTGCGCCGAAGTGGGCGAGCTTGAGGTTTCCAACCCGGATCACGTCGTCGGCGGCGCGTGCGTTGACACTGAACATGGCGAGTGCGGCGCAGGCCATTGCAAGGCTACGTTTCATGGTCGATCTCTCCAGGTTGTAAGGGGCGTTAGTGCGCGGCGCCCAGGTAGGCCGCGCGAACGGCAGCGTCCTTCTTGAGCTTGTCGGCAGGCCCGTGAACGGTCAGTTTGCCGTTCTCCATGACATACCCATAGTCGGCAACCTCAAGTGCTGCGGCCGCAAATTGCTCAACAAGCAGCATCGTCACCCGCTCTTTCTTGAGCCGCCCGATGATCGAAAAAACCTCTTCGACAAGGCGCGGAGCCAATCCCATGGACGGCTCGTCCAGCAAAAGCACCTGCGGCTTGAGCATCAGCGCGCGCGCCATCGCAAGCATTTGCTGCTCGCCGCCCGACAGCGTACCCGCGAGCTGATTGCGCCGTTCGCCGAGCCGTGAAAACAAATCATACATCCGGTCGACATCGCCTTGAACGTCGCCCTTGTCGCGAGAGCCCGTCAACCGTGTGAACGCGCCAAGCACCAGATTGTCCGTCACCGACAACGTCGGAAACACCCGCCGACCTTCCGGCGAATGCGCCACCCCGTACTTGACGATCTCGTAAGCTGGCATACCTGCGATATCCTTGCCGCCGAGCGTGACTTTGCCGCTTTCGGGCTTGATCATCCCCGTCAGCGCGCGCAGCGTTGTCGTTTTGCCAGCCCCGTTCGACCCGATCAGAGTGACGAGTTGGCCTTCGGGAACGTGCATGGAAATGCCTTGCAGCACCTGCACCTTGCCATAGCCGGCGACCAGATTTTCAACGTAAAGCATCAGTGCGCTCCCGCAGGTTCGCCAGCGGTACCACCGAGATAGGCCTCGATAACGCGCGGATTGGCTTGAACGTCGGCTGGCTTGCCCTCGGCGATCTTCTGGCCGAAGTCGAGCACGGTGACGGTGTCGGAAATACTCATCACCACATCCATATGATGTTCGATCAAGATCACGGTGATGCCGTGCGCCTTGATTTTGCGGATGATGGAAATCAGCTCTTTGATATCGGGTGCAGTCAAACCAGCAGCCGGTTCGTCAAGCAGGAGCAGTTGCGGATCGAGTGCCAGCGCGCGGCCGATTTCAAGCAACCGCATTTTGCCGTACGGCAAGTTGCGCGCTTCCTCGTTGGCCAAATCCTGCAAACCGACAAAGCCGAGAATACTGGCCGCCCGCAGTTTCGCAGCAGCCTCTTCCCGTGCCGCGCCTGCCGTCCGCAGCGCCACACCAAACAACCCCGTCTGATAGGTGTGGTGCAATCCCACCATCACGTTTTCTAAAACCGTCAATTCGCCGAACAACTGCACGTTCTGGAAGGTCCGGGCGATCCCTTTGCCCGCGATGTCGGGCGACTTCGCGCCAACGATCGACGCCGAGGCGAATTGGATGTCGCCCCCGGTCGGCACGTAAATCCCGGTCAGCACGTTCATCATCGTCGACTTGCCCGAACCGTTGGGTCCGATCAGGCCGTGGATGGTGCCGGGCCGCACGTTCATGTCGACCGTGTCGAGCGCCTTCAGGCCGCCGAACTGCATCAAGATCCCCTTGACGTCGATCATCGACCCGTCGGGGTTCAGCGTGGGCGCAGCCGGTGCTGCCCAAACGTGCTCTGCGTCGCCCTGAACCGCGACGACGTGCTTGGCCTGACCGAAGCCCGGAACGAACTGCGCGATTAAGCGGCGCAGGAACCCGACGATCCCTTCGGGTAGGTAATACACGACGAACAAGATCATCAAGCCGTAGATCGACCGCTTGAAATCGGTGATGTTGGTAATGGACCAAGACAGCGCGCAGAACGCGAGGCAGAGCACGACCGGCACGATGATCGCGACCCGATCCTGAGGCTCGGCCTTGCTGAGCGCATAGCCACCGGTGCCGACTGCGATAACCGCAATAACGCCGGCGATCTGGCGGAATAAGTCAAGGTCCGCCAGTAGCGCCGGCAGTGTCACGATAATTATCGCACCAACGATCGGCCCGATCCGCGACTTGCGCCCGCCCATGGTAACGGCAAGCAAGAAGCTGATTGTCAGTTCAAATGAGAAGTTGTTCGGTGCGATGTATTGCTCCGAATATGCCATCAGCGATCCAGCAAGACCCGCCAGCGCCGCCGACACGACGAACGCGATAACCTTGTGCTTGTAAACGCTGACGGCCATGCAATCCGATGCGATTGGGCTATCGCGCAACGCCTCAAACGCACGTCCATAATGCGAGGCGACAATCCGGTTCACGAACACGATCGTCAAGCCAAGCGTGAAAATGACGAGATAATAGAACGAAAAGTCCTTCATCAGCGCAGTCTTCATCTTCAGCAACGGGATCGTATCTCCCAGCCACCGCAGATCAAACAGCAAAGGCTTGATGATCGTCACGCCCTTCGGACCGTTCGTAAGAAAGTCCATCTCGTTGATAAGAATGCCAACGATGGTCCCGAACGCCAGCGTCACCATCGCGAGATAGGGACCGGTGACCTGGAGCGCGGGAAGCGCAAGCAGCGCCCCGAACGCGGCAGCAACCAAAGTGCCTGCGATCATCGCGATGAAGATGTCGGGAACAGCGCTCGTGGCACCCCCCACAAGCAACCCGTGATGAACGAGCACCCCAGCGGTGTAGGCACCGATCCCAAACAATGCGGCATGGCCGAGCGAAACTTCACCTGTATACCCAAACACAATGTCGAGCCCGAGCGCGAGAATGGCATAGATCGCGATCAGGATGACGAGATGGAGGTAATAGGGTGCCGAGCCGCCAAAAAACGCTAAGATTGCGAATGGCAGCAGCAGCGCTGCGACGATACCCAGAATGAGGCCTAAAGACTTGAACATGTGCGGCCCCTTAGACTTTCTTGATTGCGGTCTTGCCGAACAGGCCGGCAGGCTTCAGCATGAGCACGAGCAACAACAGCACCAGCCCGGGCACGTCTTTGTAACCCGTTGATACAAAATAGCCCGTCAGCGTTTCGGTGATGCCCAAGATGAGCCCGCCGACGACGACGCCAAACCCCGACGACAGCCCGCCGATGATGGCAACGGCGAAAGCCTTGAGCCCGAGCGAAGCCCCCATCGTCGCCCCTGTCAGCGTGACTGGGGCGACCATGACGCCAGCGAAGGCGGCAACCATCGACGAAAGCGCGTAGGAGAATGTGATCACGCGGCTTGTATTGATGCCCATCAGCTGGGCGGCGTCCCGGTCAGCCGCCGTCGCCACGACCGCCTTGCCGTAGATGGACGTGCGGTTGAACAACTCGACCAGCAACATCATGCCGATCGCCCCGAACACGATGACGATCTCCATCGGCAGCACCCGCACGCCAAAGATGTCGAGCGCTTCTTTGCCGAGCGGCGATGGGAACGACAAGTCGTCGCGACCCCACACGTTTTCGGCGACGTTGAGAAAAATAATGCCAAGGGCGATCGTCGCCATAATCCAGGCGGCTTCCGACTTGGTTTTGATGGCCTGCCGCACGCCCAGCAGCTCGACAAACGCGCCTTGCGCAAGCCCGAACGCGAGCGCCACGGGGATCATCAGCAGGTAGGCGGGCATCGGCGAAAGGCCGAGCGACATGAAAAACCGAATGGTGGTCCAGCCCACGAGTGCGCCGAGCATAAGCGCTTCGCCCTGGCCGAAATTGAGCGTCTTGGAGGTCGCAAAGGTCAACTGGTAACCAAATGCAATCACGCCGTAGATCATGCCGACGGCAATACCACTGACGATAAGCTGAGCAAGAATTTCCATAGACGCGCTTCACCGCTACGAGGAATTGGGAACCGGCACGACGAAGAGGGTCGCCGGCAAGACGACTTGGACGGACGTGTAAAAAGCGCGGCACCCAGCGGGATGCCGCGCTTTCTATAATGTTCGGATTAGCTTTTTGGCTTGAGGCGGACGGCTTTGTCGCCGGCCAGATCGTTGATGTCGACCGCTTCGACGCGACCGCCCTTCACAACGCCCATTACCGGGATGTTGGCGCTGATGGCTTCGTGGTCGTCCTTTGTGAACGGCGCATCATAGGTCGTAACGACGCCTTCAACCTTGGTTTTCAGGTTTTCGAGGGCTTCGCGGATCTTTGGGCCATCGGTCGACTTGGCCTGTTCGATGGCAGCAGCCAGAAGATAAACCGAGTCATAACCCTGTGCAGCCGACACAGGCGATGCAATACGGTCGACTTTGTAGGCTGCCTGATAGGCTTCGATGAACGCTTTGCGCTTCGGCGTCGTCGGGGCTTGGATAAACGTCTGCGGCATCATAGCGCCATCGGCGTTGGCACCCGCTGGATCGATGAAGCTGCCCATCGACAGCGTCCAGGACCCAATCATTGGCACTTTCCAGCCAAGCTTAGCCATGCCGTTGGCAATTTGCGCCAATTCGGGCCCGATTGCGTAAGTGAGGATCGCTTCGGCTCCGGCTTCTTTCGCCTTGAGGAGCTGCGACGTCATGTCGGTGTCTTTAACGTTGAACTTCTCGATCGCAACTGGCGTGACGCCCTTTGCGGTCAACGCCTTGAGCAAGTCGTCCTTACCAAACTGCCCGTAGTTCGTGCTGTCGGCAAGAATGGCGACTTTCTTGAACTTTTTACGACCGATGGCTTCCTCGACGATCATCGCGCTCTGAACGCTGTCGTTGGCCGACGTGCGGAAGATGTAGTTTGGAGCCGGGAACTGTTTGGCGACGGCCGTTCCGGTGGCAACGTTGTTCAAGACCGGGATTTCGGCGTCCTGATAGAAGCGTTGCGAGGCAAGCGACACGCCCGTATTGATGAAGCCGACGGTGGCGACAACCTTTTCCTTGTTGATCAGTTCCTGAGCAACCTGAACGCCGACTTCGTTTTTGGCTTCGTCGTCGCGCTCGATCAACTGGATGGGACGGCCAAGCACGCCACCCTTTTTGTTGATTTCTTCGGTGGCGAGCTTCACGCCATCCCGCATCGAAACGCCCATGGCCGACGAGCCGCCAGTGAACGGACCGCTCAGTCCGACTTTGATCGGGTCTGCGGCGTAAGCCGCCGAGATGCTGGCTGCGCTGACGGCAGCAGCAAGCAGTACATGCTTAATCGTCACGTATTTCTCCCTGGGTAAAAACCTCGCTCCACGAACGTTCGTGATGTCCGTGGCGGCTTGTCTCGGCCCGCGCGTGCCGGTTCCAATGTGAAACCGCTCGTTTTTTGGCGTTCTTCTACCGATGACTGCGCTGGCATACCATCAGAGACGGACGATTGTGAAGCACAAGCGAATCGCCTTTCGGCTCACGCACGTGCACAATTTCCGCCGCCACTCTTGCAGGTTTCTCCATTGCAACGGGACTTCATCTCGTTGTGCAGTGCACGCGCCACCCGATCGCTCAAAGCCCATGCGACGAAAGTTCAATGTATCGCGTCAAATCGTTTCGCAAGCAGTGAAAAAGCCATCAAGTTTGGAAACGGGGAATTATACCGACAATGCTATCTTCGGTTGCATCATAGTTTTTGGAACAAGTCCTTATGCAAGCGATGACGCAGACCCAAATCGCGGCGAGACCGCAGTCGAATACCCCGCTGTTCGAGGCGCTCGTTTGCGAAACGCACCACGCGGCGGCTATGAGCGCGATTGTCGCCAGCTGCATCAATGGCAGCGCCATCGGGCGTCACGTGATCGACCGCGCCACCATTGACCGGTTCCTACCCTCCGAACCTGCGGTGCTGCTGTCCTTGACGCGGCGGTCAATGCTCGAAATCGAGCCGTTGACCGAAACCCAGGATATCATCGACAGCTTCTTTGTCGCCCTTCGGGTCCTGCGCCGGGCGCTTGAAAAGTTCTTTTTCGATGCGTCCGAAATCGGTGCCGCTCGCGCCCGCGTCGTTCATGCCCGCGCGCTGACGGCTGCTGCCAGTCGCGTCTGCCATGAAGGCTTGCGTGCCGTCCGCGCGCTGGAAATCGAAACCCCAGGCCGCCTGCCAGCGCTGTATTGCGATCACGCTCAAGCCCTGTCCCGTCTCCTGCTCGACGCCGAGCGCGGCGGCATGCCATGCCTGGACGCGAACGGTCATCCGTTTTTGCCCAACCTGCCCCAGCGCCGCCAGTCGAGCCGACGCACGCTCGGGCAGAATTGCCGTCTGCTGTATCAACGGGCGATCGTCTCGGCGTTCGCCAAAGACATCTCCGAAGGCGGCATCGGGCTCCTGCGCGTACCCTTCCTTCGCCCCGATGACCTCGTCACCGTCGAGCTTGAAAATGGCCGCCGGTTTAAAGGGTTGGTCGCGTGGACACGCGGCGAGGCAGCAGGCATCCGCTTCTTCCACGCCATCAATCGGTCCGATCCGATCTTGGCGATCTAACGCCCCGTTGCGCATGGTACTCGTGCGCGTTCGCGCCAGCCCATTGTCAATACGCACCCCGATCAGCTATCGAACCGCACGACAGCGATAGGGCCGTGCGCATGACCGTTAAGAGAGCCGACCACACCGTCAAGTTGGCGGCTGCGATGGAGCCGTTGCTTGACATTCCAATCGACAGCGCTTGGCGACCGCAGATCGCGGCGTTCCTGGCCATGGCCGCTCACAATGCCGACCTCTACGCCGATCTGCCCTATGATGACGCAAACGATGAGGCAGCCCCCGTTTTCCGCCCAGGCAGGACTGCGGAGGAGACGCAATGAAGGCCACATCGGCGTCCGCGCGTGAAATTGCTGCGGCCATCGCCTACGGCGAAACCACGGCGGCAGCGACCCTTGAAGCGACCCTCGATGCCATCGCAACCCGCAATGGCGAACTAGGTGCCTTCACCGACGTCGTGGCCCATCGCGCCCGCACCCGCGCCGCAGCCATCGACGCCGCCCGTGCCGCCGGTCGCCGCTTGCCGCCGCTCGCCGGAGTTCCGTTCGCCGTCAAAAACCTGTTCGATATCACGGGAGTCACAACGCGGGCAGGTTCCAAGATCAACCGCGCCAACCCGCCCGCCAGTCTTGACGCAACGGCGATCGTTCGCCTGGAAGCCGCCGGTGCGATCCTCGTTGGCGCGTGCAACATGGACGAATACGCCTACGGCTTCACCGGCGAAAACGCCCATGACGGGCCCTCGCGCAACCCCGCCGATCTGACACGCATGACCGGCGGCTCATCGGGTGGTCCCGCCGCCGCCGTCGCCGCAAATCTCGTACCCGTTGCGATCGGGTCGGATACCAATGGCTCGATCCGCGTCCCAGCCTCACTCTGCGGCCTTTATGGACTAAAACCCACCTATGGACGCCTGTCGCGCGCGGGCGCATTTCCGTTTGTGGCAAGCCTCGACACCATCGGCCCGCTCGCTCGCACCACCGCCGACCTTGCTGCCGTCTACGACGCGCTGCAAGGCCATGATCCCCGCGACCCCGTCTGCAATCCACCCGATGACGCGCCGCTCCTGCCGCTCGTCAGCGAAGGTATCGGCGATGTTCGAATGGCGCTTGCCGACGACTATTTTCTCGCCGGCGCGACCGATGAGGCCCGCACAGCGCTTGAGTCGCTCGCCGCTGACCTCAAGATCACCCAACGCGTCACCCTTCCCGAGGCCCACCGCGCCCGCGCAGCTGCCTTCGTGCTGACGGCTGCCGAGGGCGGCACGCTGCACCTGCCCCGCCTCCAAGAAGGCGCTGTCGATTTCGACCCAGACACACGTGACCGTCTGATCGCAGGTGCGATGATCCCGGCCGCTTGGGTCGTCCAGGCCCAACGCTTCCGCCGCTGGTTCCACAACGAAGTGATGCGGATATTCGACAGCGTCGATGTGATCTTTGCGCTCGCAACGCCGATCACCGCACCCAAGTTGGGTCAGAAGACGTTCACGTTCGATGGCGCGGAAATCCCAGTCCGGCCCCACCTCGGCCTCTACACGCAGCCGATCACGTTCATCGGCCTTCCCGTGGTGACCGTGCCGTTAAAGCGCGCGCCGGGCGACCTTCCCTTGGGCATCCAGATCATCGCGGCCCCTTGGAATGAACTTGCCGCCCTTAAAGTCGCTCACGACATCGAAGCCCGCGGCTTATCGGCGGTCGTTGACCGCACAACCTGACGCCCATCGGTGGAAGCAACGACGGACCCTACGGCGTGCCCGCGCACGCCGCATCCATGGCTTGCTTCTGTTCAAGCGTCGAAGGTTGATTGCGTCCTGCCTGATAGTCCACGTGTCGCTGCGCACAGGCCTGGGACAGCGTCGGCTTTGATACGGCGGCCATCTCCGACGCATCCGCAGGGCGCGGCTTTTTCCGCGCCAAAGACGACGTTTCCAGCATTTTTTCCGGCGCAGCGCTGCACCCAGCCAACAGGCAGGCAAAACCAGCCGCACCGGCCACGATCAGGCGTCTCAAAGATTTGGCAGTGGTCATGGGGGTCTCGCATCGCTGGTAGCCTGGGACGCGAAACGAAGCTGTGTTAGGCGCAATCCATCTGATTTGCGCCCCACTGTCACCACCCAAACCGTCGCAAGCCACCCCCGTCGCCGTCAGGGCATGGCGCGCTTGCGCCCCGGCGGTGGTCCGCCGCCCCATCGGATCGCCACAGCGCGTGAGATCAACGTCCGCCCGTCAGGGCATGGCGCGTTTGCGCCCCGGCGGTGGTCCGCCGCCCCATCGGAGCGCCACAGCGCGTGAGATCAACGTCCGCCCGTCAGGGCATGGCGCGTTTGCGCCCCGGCGGTGGTCCGCCGCCCCATCGGAGCGCCACAGCGCGTGAGATCAATAATGGAGGCTCGACTTCGGAATTGAACCGAAGATGATGAACGTTGCATCGCTCACGCGTAACCGATCCGCCATCGAGCCATCCGCCCACGGTGTTATGCCAAAGAGCTTGCAACGGCGTTAATGCCGCAGGCTCTGACGGCCGTAGGCCGTTCGCCCTAATGTCGCACCAAACATCGGCCCTTGCTGATCCTGTGCCTTGGATTTAACACAATCGAGCATGGGCGGTCAGCGTAACAAGCAGTGGAACATGATGGGCGGTTGGCTAAGCCACCTGCTGATCATCATGGTTGTGCTGAAATCGCTCGTACCAGTCGGCTATATGCCCGACTTCAGCAAAGGCTTCACAGCCTCGACGCTGGTGATCTGCTCCGCGTCCGGTCCGAAAATCATCGATTGGAGCCAGATCGGCGACCCAACCGGCGAGCACCAGTCGACCCCGTCCGATGACAGCGTCTGCCCGTTTGCCGCCTGGAGCGACAACGGCCTCGTCAAGCCAGACCATCAAGGCCTGCCATCGCTTGAGTTTGCAACCGTCTGGTCGACTGCGGTCCCATCGGCGGTCCTACCGCCAGCGCGCGCGGGCCCAGCTGTCGGGTCGCGTGCACCACCAACCCATTCTGACTGCTGATAAATTTCGTTGGGCCGGAGCCAGTGCGCCCGACCCCCTTCAGCCTGTTCAGGAGCAATCCATGTCTATGTGCTTTCACCGGCGCGGCCATGCCGCAGCCTCTGCCACGACCCTTTCAACCGCCGCACTCTTTACCGTCTTGGGCAGCGCACATGCGCAGCAAGCGGTTCCCAAGTCAGTTCCCGTGCCCCCTGTCACCGTCGAACAGGCCCCTGTTAAGCCGAATGCGACAATCGCGCCGAAAAACACGGCGGCAAAATCGCAACCCAACACGGCCCAGTCGGTCGCCAAACCGGTGGGCCCGCCACAGTCGAAGCCGACACCGTCCGCCCTGCCAGCGAGCGGATCGGCAGCCGATACGTTCACCGTTCCCGATCTCACCGGCGTCGGCGCGACCGGTCTTGCGTCCCCGTTGGCAAGTTTCTCCATCGGTTATGAAGCCCTTGCCGCTCAACGCGTTCAATCCAGCGACACCGCAGCCCTTCTCAAGACTGCACCCGGCGTCAGCCTCTATCAGGCCGGCGGCGTTTCGAGCCTTCCCGTCATCAACGGCCTCGCCGACGATCGTATCCGCGTCCTGGTGACGGGCATGCCGATCACATCGGCGTGCGCCAACCACATGAACCCGGCGCTCTCCTACACCGATCCGGCCAACGTCGGGTCGATTGAGGTGCTGAGCGGTGCCACGCCGGTCAGCAAAGGCGGCGACAACATCGCGGGCCTGATCATCGTCGAACCGCGTCAGACCCAATTTGCAACTGAAGCCCAAGGCGTCCGCACATCAGCGAGCCTCTCGTCCTTCTACCGCAGCAACAACAACGCCTTTGGCGGTTCGGTCGCAGCCGAAGCGGCGACCACCAAATTCTCGATTCGCTATGATGGAGCAACGGTCTCGGCCGACAACTACCACCAGGGCAACGACGGCCCCGACGTGAAATCGACCGAATACGAAGCCCGCAATCACGCCGTGAGCCTTTCGGGCAAACTCGGCGGCGGCGATCGGCTGACGGTCCAGGCCGGCCTGCAGCACATCCCCTCTCAAGGCTTCGTCAATCAACGCATGGACTTGGTCGATAACTCGGCTCAGTTCATCAATTCGAGGTATCAGGGAAACTTCAGCTGGGGCACGCTTGATGCGCGCGCCTACTTTCAGCACACCAGCCACGAGATGAATTTCCTCGACGACAAGAAATTCAACAAGGCCGCTCCCTATCGCAACATGCCGATGCTGACGGACGGCAAGGATGCGGGTTATTCGCTAAAGGCAGAAATCCCGGTGTCGGGTACGGATCTCGTTCGCATCGGCAACGAGTTCCAGCACCAAGGTCTCAAGGACTGGTGGCCGCCGACAACGGCGGGCGTCAGCATGATGGGCCCCAACAATTACATCACCCTCAACGACGCGACCCGCGATCGGGTCGGCTCGTTCATCGAATGGGAAAAGAAGTGGAGTTCGTCCTGGACGACGCTATTGGGCGCGCGTCACGATATTGTCTGGATGGATACGGGCAATGTCGCGGGCTACAATGACGTGGTTGGCGGAATGGCCGGCGTTTATGCCGTCGACGCGGCAGCCTTCAATGCCCGCGAACATGCCCGTACCGATTCCAGCATCGGCGTATCGGCCCTCGTTCGCGTCGAACCCACCACCAACAGCGCCCTCGAAGCTGGTTACGCGATGAAGTCGCGCGCGCCCAACCTTTATGAACGCTACGCCTGGAGCAAGGTCGACAGCACCATGGACAACGCCCAGATGGCGATGAATATGTTTGGCTGGTTCGGTGACGGCAACGGTTATACGGGCAACCTCGACCTCAAGGCCGAAACCGCTCACACAGCAAGCGTCACCCTGGCCTGGCACGATGCCTCGACCAAGGAGTGGAGCCTGAAGCTGACACCGTACTATACCTACGTCAGCGACTACATCGGGGTTCGCCGTCTGCCCTATGACAACGCTGGCGTTCAGGGTGGATCGATCAATCACCCTGGCTTCGTGAACCTGCAATTCGTCAATCACGATGCCGAACTCTACGGCGCGAATGTTTCGGGTTCGATGCCGCTCATGAAGAACAGCACGATCGGCAGTTTTACGCTGGCGGGCAGTCTCAACTATGTCCACGGTGAAAATGCCGATACCGGAGTCAGCCTGTATCACATGATGCCTTTGAATGGGCGCTTGGCCTTGCGCCACGCGCTCGGCGGTTGGACGAACGTCATCGAGTTTGAAGCGGTCGGTGGAAAGAACAACGTCGATACCGTGCGCAACGAATTGACTACGTCGGCTTACACTCAGGTCAATCTGCTCTCGAGTTACGAAGTGGGCAATTTCCGCTTCGATGCTGGCGTCACCAACGTGTTCGATACCTACTTTGAGAACCCGATGGGCGGCCACTACATCGAACCCACGATGCCTGGCCACATTGGCGGCGTGAAGCCCAAGGACAACGTCCCCGGCATGGGCCGCTCGTTCAATGCCGGTATGACGGTCAAGTTCTGACGACGGCAGCGCTTGGCGGGCCTTGGCTTGACCGATGTCCGAATTTCCCGACGCGCTCAAGCGGCAAACACCCGCTTGAGCGTTCAGCGCCTCAAATTGCTCCCCCTTGGAATGGCACAACTGTCGACCAATCAATGCTGCCCCACGCGGTGCAGCTTGCAGGTAACCCTGCGCACGGCTAGATGTCGCCAACCCTGGTCGAAACAACGGACACATCCGATGATTGAACTTCTGGCCTTCATCAGCGGCCTTATCACGATGTACATTTACATCATCTTTGCGAGCGTGATCCTGTCCTGGCTGATGAGCTTTGGCGTCGTGAACCCGCACAACCCGACGGTCCGCGCGATCTACCAGGCACTGCTCGCCGTAACCGAGCCCCTGTTGCGCCCGATACGGTCGATCCTTCCAGATTTGGGCGCGATCGACATCTCACCGATTGTGCTGCTGCTCGGCTGCCAGTTCTTGCAGTCCGTGGTCCTTCCAAACATCGCCAAGGCGGTGATTTGAAAATCACGCTGCCCCCGGTGGCCCGCCTGACAGCGCGGGGGATCGACGTGCGCGTGCGGCTGACACCAAAATCCTCCTCCGATCGCGTCGAAGGCACCTGCGAGAGTGCAGACGGTCCAGCTCTTGCGGCTCGCGTCCGGGCGATCCCCGCCGATGGCGCGGCGAACACCGCGTTGGAACGCCTCATTGCAGATTGGCTCGGCTTATCCAAAAGTAGTATTTCATTGACTGCGGGACACAAGTCCCGGATCAAAGTGGTGACGGTCAGCGGAGCAGCGGACGTGACGATCGCGCGTCTCAACGACCGGCTGGCAGCACTTTTGGAAGCAAAGACAAAAACGTAGGGCCCGTCTGAGAGGTCCAGATCACGAGGGAAGAACCGCATGTCAAACGCCCAAATCATTGACGGCAAGGCCATCGCAGCCCAAGTTCGCGCCAACGTCGGCGCACAAGTCGCTGAACTGAAACGCGACCACGGATTCGTGCCGGGCCTCGCCGTGGTGCTCGTCGGTGAGGATCCTGCAAGCAAGGTCTACGTCAAGAACAAGGCCCTCCAGACCGTCGAAGTCGGCATGAAGTCGGTCGAGCACAAGCTGCCGGTCGAAACCAGCGAAGCAGCACTTCTCGAACTGGTTGGCGCGCTGAACCGCGACCCTTCGATCCACGGCATTCTCGTCCAGATGCCCCTCCCCAAGCACATCGACAGCCTTAAAGTCATCGAAGCGATCGACCCGGTGAAAGACGTCGACGGTTTCCACGCCGTCAACGTTGGCCGCCTGTCCATCGGCGAACGCTGCCTTGTTCCCTGCACGCCGACCGGTTCGATCATCCTCGCCAAATCGGTCCGCAACGATCTCAAAGGCCTCGATGCCGTCGTCGTTGGCCGGTCCAATATCGTTGGCAAGCCCATGGCCCAGCTACTCATCAAAGAAGATTGCACAGTCACAGTCGCCCACTCACGCACCCGCGATCTCGAAGCCGTCTGCCGCCGCGCCGACATCCTGGTCGCAGCCGTCGGTCGTCCCGAGTTTGTCAAAGGCAGCTGGATTAAGCCCGGTGCCATTGTGATTGACGTCGGAATCAACCGCATCACCGGTCCCGACGGCAAATCCAAGCTGGTCGGCGATGTCGCCTACGATGAGGCCCTTCAAGTCGCAGGCGCCATCACGCCCGTGCCGGGCGGCGTCGGCCCCATGACTATTGCCTGCCTTTTGAAAAACACGCTCGAAGCCGCCCAGATGCAGCGCGGTCTCGACGTGAAACCGTTTGGCCAAGCCTGAGAAAACACGCCTGAACTCAAACGAGTGCCAACCCCATGCTGCAATTGCTGCAGCATGGATGCCGGTCTCGCGATCATCGCGCGCCTACGCCGCTTGAGCCCTAGACAGCGTTTCACGACGATAGCTGAGTGCTTCTGCAATATGCATCCGGCCAACCTTTTCTTCCCCGTCCAGATCAGCGATCGTCCGAGCGACTTTGAGCGTGCGGTGAAACCCGCGTGCCGACAGTCCAAGCGTATCTGCCGCTTGCCGCAACAGTGCCTGGCCAACGTCGTCGGGCGTCGCAATCTGTTCAAGGAGTTGACCCGAGCAATCCGAATTTGTCCGCGGGCCCTTATTGCCAAATCCCTTGATCCCGAAACTGGCCAATCGCTCGCGCTGCATCCGGCGTGCGCCCGACACCCGCGCCCGAACATCAGCGCTACTCTCGGTCGGAACCGGCAGCACAAGATCAGACGCCGACACCGCTGGCACTTCGATCTGCAAATCGATGCGGTCCAGCAGCGGGCCTGAAATGCGGGCCTGATAATCGGCCGCGCACCGCGGCCCGCGTTTACACGCGCTCCCCGCCGATCCCCCTCCGCAGCGGCAAGGGTTCATCGCTGCAATGAGCTGAAACCGCGACGGATAGGTGATGCGGTGATTGGCGCGCGCAATCACAACTTCCCCGGTTTCGATGGGCTGCCGCAAACTGTCCAAAACCTGCGGTGTGAACTCAGGCAATTCATCGAGAAACAAAACGCCCAGATGAGCGAGGCTCACTTCGCCCGGCTTTGGCCGCGACCCGCCCCCAACCAAAGCCGCCATGCTCGCCGAATGATGGGGTGCCCGGAACGGCCGTTCGATAGCAAGCTTCCCGCCCATGAGTTCGCCCGCAAGGCTATGAACCATCGAAACTTCGAGCATTTCTTCCGATTGCAGCGGCGGCAGAATGGACGGTAATCGTGACGCCAGCATCGACTTGCCAGATCCCGGCGGGCCAATCATCAGCAGATTGTGGCCCCCAGCTGCAGCGATCTCAAGCACGCGCTTGGCTGAGTCTTGCCCCTTGATATCCTTCAGATCCGGCAAACACGAAACCTCCCGTTCAAGGTTGGGTTCAGGCCGACGCAGCGTCTGTTGTCCTTTGAAATGGTTGATCAGGGCCAGCAGGTGGGGTGGCGCAATAATGTCGACGTCCTCACCCGCCCACGCAGCTTCTGCTCCACTTTCGGCCGGGCATATAAGACCTTTGCCGGCGCCGTTGGCACCGATGGCTGCGGGCAAAGCACCCGGCACAGACCGGATCGATCCGTCCAAGGCCAACTCACCGATGGCCATGTAACCAGCAATCGCGTCGGGCGCGACGGCACCCAGGGCCGCCATCAGGGCGAGAGCAATCGGCAGATCGAAGTGGCTGCCTTCCTTAGGAAGGTCGGCTGGCGCGAGATTGACCGTGATGTGCTTGCCCGGCAAACCAAGTCCGATGGCGTGCAGCGCGTTGCGAACCCGCTCGCGGCTTTCAGCCACCGCCTTGTCCGGCAAGCCAACAATGGCGAACGCCGCCTGCCCTGGTGTGATCCGCACTTGAACCTGGATCGGACGGGCTTCGATCCCGACAAATGCGAGCGTCGACATTTGACCATACATGGGGCTTGCCTTCTGATCGGCGACTGGCGTTAACTCGTCCCAATTGCTTACGGCATTCACCACCCATTGTAAAGAACATGAAATGAACATATAGCGATTATTTGCGGTCGCGGCTGATGATACGCCGCTCGATCGCTTCAAAAATCAGCGCGGCAATATCAGCCCCGCCGAACGCTTTGATCTGGCGAATGCCCGTCGGCGACGTCACATTAATCTCGGTCAGATAGGGCCCGATCACATCGATGCCCGTGAAAATCAATCCGCGTCGCTGCAGTTCGGGTCCAAGCCGGTCGCAGATCTCGATATCGCGCGCGGTGAGCGCGACAGGCTGCGCCGTCCCGCCGACGTGCAGGTTGGAGCGTGTTTCGTTATCGGATGGAACACGGTTGACCGCGCCCGCCACGACCCCGTCGACAAGAATGATCCTTTTGTCGCCCGCGCGCACTTCGGGGCGGTACTGCTGGACCATGAACGGTTCGCGAAACACGGTTTGGAACAGTTCAACCAGCGACGCCAGATTGGAATCGCCTGGCCCGATTCGAAACACGCCGGCCCCGCCGTTGCCATACAGGGGCTTTACGATGATATCTTGGTGCGCGGCGCGAAACGCTAGGACGTCAGCGAGTTGCCGCGTCACGATCGTCGGTGGCATCAGGTCCAGAAAATCCAGCACCCACAGCTTCTCTGGAGCGTTGCGCACGTGCGATGGATCATTCACGACCAGCGTCTTGGGGTGAATCCGTTCAAGCAGATGCGTCGTTGTAATATAGCCCATGTCGAACGGCGGATCTTGTCGCAGCAACACCACATCGCACGTCGCAAGATCGATCGTCCGCGGGTGGCTTAACGTGTAATGCTGGCCCACGACGTCGTGAACATGGATCGACTGGCCACGCGCCATGAGACGATTGCCGATCAGCGCAAGGTCAGGCGGCGTATAGTAAAAGAGATCGTGACCTCGCCGCTGTGCCTCGAGCAACAGCGCGAACGTACTGTCGCCGCGGATGTCGATCCGGTCGACGGGGTCCATCTGACAAGCAATTCTGAGCGGACGGGTCATCGGCAAAGCTCCACAACACAGTTCGGGACAGCCGATCTAGCACGTTCTGTCGGTCGCGGGAGCCTCAGTCATGCGCAGCCCTCCAAGTGAACCGGCAGGCGTCGCGGCAGAACATAGAGGGCGTCAAACCGCTGTTCATACGCGCCATAACGTGGGTTCCGGGCCATCCACTGCAGCGCCGCCCGCCGGATGCGTCGTGACTGTTTCGGCGAGATCGAAAATTCGGCCGCCGCGAAGGTCCGCCGCGCCTTCACCTCGACGAACGCGACCACGCCGCCACGAATGGCGACCAGATCAATCTCACCTGAGTACGTTTTGTATCGCCGCGCAACAACCCGGTAGCCCTTCAGGGCAAGGTAGATTTCACTGAAAAACTCGGCCCATAAACCGTGGTGGTAGCGCGCGCGCCGTTCTTCGCGCCACGAGTGCGCCTCAACGTCGAAGGGGATTGTTTGCAGATGTTCCATTGCTTGAACGTAGCAGGAACAAATGGCTCAGGCAAGGAGATCTCTCAGCCAGGGGATCAATGGCAAATCGGCTGGCGGCATCGGATAGGATGCCAGTTTATTGGCGCGCACCCACGCGATCTGTTGGTTTTCGCGCGGGGCGATCACGCCCTCCCACTGCCGACAAAGATACAACGGCATCACAAGGTGAAACGTCTCGTAGGTGTGGCTAGCAAACGTGAACGGCGCGAGGCAGGCTTCGCACACGTCGATCGACAACTCCTCGGCCAATTCCCGCCGGAGTGCGGCCTCGGGTGTCTCCCCCGGCTCGACCTTGCCGCCGGGAAATTCCCATAAGCCAGCCATAGACTTACCCGGCGGTCGCTGCGCGATCAGTATCCGGTTATCGACATCCACCAGCGCCGCCGCCGCAACCAAAACAATCCGCATTCACGTCCCTAAAAAATGGGGTCCAGGGGACGAGCATGCCCTCGGCGAATGCCGTGGGTCCCCTGGCCTTCACTTCACTTAGCTACGGTAGTCCGCATTGATTGAAACGTAATCGTGTGTGAGGTCGCAGGTCCATACCGTCGCCTGCCCACCGCCAACGCCCACATCGACGCGGATGACGATTTCTGCGTTCGTCATATAGGCAGCAACCGTCGCTTCGACATATTCCGCTGCCCGCTCGCCGTTGCGTGCCACGATATGCGGCCCAAACCAGATCGAGAGCTTGTCGCGATCCGCCGCCTCGCCCGACTTGCCAACCGCCATCACGACCCGGCCCCAGTTCGGATCCTCGCCTGCAATCGCAGTTTTAAGGATCGGCGAGTTCGCGCACGAGAACGCAATCCGCCGGGCTGCGCGATCACATTCCGCCCCCCAGACCTGGAACGTAACGAATTTGGTCAAGCCCTCTCCGTCCTTGGCAACCTGCAGCGCGAGATCGCGCATCACCGACTGCAAGCCAGCAGCAAATGCGCCGCATGCTGCATCGGCCATGTCCGAAATCACTGGTGCGCCACGCTTCACGCTGGCCCCGGTCGCAAAGGCAATCAGCGTGTCGCTGGTCGAAGTATCGCCATCGATGGTGATGCAATTGAACGTCTGATCGGCAATCGATGAAACCAGCCGTTGCAGAACGCCCTGATCGACCGCCGCATCCGTGAAAAGAAAGCACAGCATCGTCGCCATGTCGGGTGCGATCATGCCAGCTCCCTTGCAAAACCCGTTGATCGTCACGGGCACACCGCCAAGATCGACCGACTGCGACGCAAGCTTTGGGTACGTGTCTGTGGTCATGATCGCGCGCGCTGCGGCCTCGAACATGTCCGGCTTGGCCGACTGAGCGAGCGACGCCAACAACGGCGCGATCTTGCCCGCATCCAGAGGTTCCCCGATCACGCCTGTCGAGGCGACGTAAACGCCGCCGGTGCGCGCACCGGTCGCGGTGACGGCTGCCGCAACCGTCTGAACGACGGCCTCCCGCCCGCGCGCGCCGGTGAACGCGTTGGCATTGCCCGAATTGACGACCAGCGCACGCGCGTCTGCCCCAGACGCAAGGCTTTCGCGGCACGTGATCACCGGCGCCGAACACGTTTTCGATTGCGTCAGCACGCCCGCGGCCACCGTCCCCTCGTCGAATACGGCGAGCATCAGGTCCGTCCGGCCCTTGTACTTGATCCCCGCCTGTGCAGTCGCAAACCGCACCCCGTCGATCGGCGGCAGCACCGCTAGAGACACAGGCGCAAAAGGAGAAATCTTGGCAGCGGACATCGCGATCCTCGACGAAGTTGAGGGGCGCCGCCTCCTTAAGTCCCAAAAAGGGAGGGGGTTTGGGGGAACACGTTCCCCCAATTGGGTGTGGGCGAAAGCCCACGCGCGCAGCGCCCTGAATACGACGTACCTTCAAAAGCAAAGGGCCGCTCGTGGCAAGCGGCCCTTCGACAAATTCAGCGGTCTCGTGAACTTATTTCTTTTCGGCACCTGGCGCGAGCGGCGGCGTCTTGCCGTCCTTTTCCATTTTCTCGATCTGCGCCTTGATTTGAGCTTCCATCGCCTGCTTCTGCTCGGCCTGAGCCTTTTCCTGATCTTCGGCGAGCTTCTTCACTTCTGGGTCGATGTATTCAATTTTGGCCTTGGTGCGCAGCGCAACGGCGACTTCCTGTGCCTTCTTCTGAATCATCGAGTTCAAAATCCGATCCTTGACCTCTTCGAAAGTTGGCAGCTTTTTTTCGCGGCGATCTTCAAGTTTGATCAGGTGAAACCCGAACTGGCTCTTCACGGGCGGCGAAAGTTCGCCTTTTTTCAAGCGATAGGCGGCTTCTTCAAATGCTGGCACCATTTGCCCACGGCCAAAAAACCCAAGCATGCCGCCGTCGTCTTTCGAGCCGGGGTCCTTAGAGTTCTCCTTAGCAAGCGCTGCGAAGTCGCCGCCCTTGGCGAGTTTGTCGGCGATCTCTTTGGCCTTGTCTTCGGTGTCGACCAGGATGTGGCGGGCCTGCACTTCTTCCTCCGGCTTCATCCCTTTGATTTGGTCATCATAAAAAGCTTTGGCAACGCCGTCGGAGACATCGCCTTTGACTGATTTGTCAAAGAAAGTGTCGCGGAGCGCGCGGCGTTTCCAATAGCTCAAGCGATCTTCATAATCCTTGCCGGTCGAGAGCTTGCCTGCTTCGGCAGCGTCGGCGAACAGCTGGTTTTCAATCATGTATTCGACAAGCACGCGGCGCTTGGTGGCGGGCGGCAGATTGCCGAGATCTCCGCCGATTTCAAATTCAGCCAGCTTGAGATCCGCTTCGGTGATCTTTTTGCCGTCGACCGTTGCCATGATCTTCTCTTGGGCCATCGCCGCCGCAGGCAAAACAAGCGTTGCGCTGACGAGGGTGAGGGCGAGCAGGGCAGATCGCGATGCGGCGGAGTAGAGGGAAAATGTCACGGCGGATACCTCGGACTGTGGCGGATGTGAAACGGCGACTGAGTAACACGCGGCTGCGCCGCCGGTGTGATGGACGCCAGCGGCTGGAAAGCACGCCGCTCTCCTACCCGTCGACGTGCGGACTGCCAAGTTAACAATGGGAGAGGAGAGCGGCCTTTTTGGGGTGGACCCTGCGGTCTGCGACCACAAGCCGTGCCGCGCGCGTTGACAATTCCCTTAGCCCATCACTATCTCTGCGTTGAAAATTGGCTGACGCGACGCCTGACGGACAGGCATTGCGCTCGTCATGACGCAGTGGCCTGGAGCGAAATCGTTCAGCGACCGGTTCGACCGGAGCGGAATTCTTTCGCAACCGGGCCAACACTGCATCAGCCGCATTTGGATCAAGGACCACCGGAAATGCTATCGTTCGGCTCGCTCGCGGCAAAAATTTTTGGCTCCTCTAACGATCGCCGCGTCAAAGGTTTTCGGCCCAAGGTCGAAGCGATTAACGCGCTCGAAGTCGACATGTGTTTGTTGAGCGATGACGCGTTGCGCGCCCGCACGGATATGTTTCGCAGCCAGCTTGCCAGCGGCGAAGTAACGCTCGACGACTTGCTGGTGCCAGCCTTCGCGACCGTCCGGGAGGCCGCCAAGCGCGCCCTCGGCCAGCGCCATTTCGACGTTCAGTTGATCGGCGGCATGGTTCTGCACTCGGGCAATATCGCGGAAATGAAGACCGGCGAAGGCAAGACCCTGGTCGCCACGCTGGCTGTGTACTTGAACGCGCTCGCGGGCAAGGGCGTCCACGTCGTGACCGTCAACGATTACCTCGCACGTCGCGACAGCGAGTGGATGGGTAAAGTCTACAAATTCCTCGGGCTGACCGTCGGTGTCATCGTCCATGACCTCGACGATGCCGAGCGCCAGGCCCAATACGCCTGCGACGTAACGTATGCCACTAACAACGAGTTGGGCTTCGATTACCTGCGCGACAACATGAAGATGAGCAAAGACGAAATGGTCCAGCGCGACCACGTCTACGCCATCGTCGATGAAGTCGACAGCATCCTGATCGACGAAGCGCGGACCCCACTGATTATCTCGGGCCCACTGGAAGACCGAGCAGAACTCTATCTGTCGATCGATGACCTCATGCCGTCGCTGCAGCCTGAGGACTATGAGCTTGATGAAAAGCAGAAATCCGTTTCGTTGACCGAACTGGGCAACGAGCGGATGGAGACGCTCCTGCAGGAGCGGGGCATCATGAACGGCTCGCTCTACGACATCGAGAACGTCACCTACGTCCACCACGTCAATCAGGCGTTGAAGGCCCACAAGCTGTTCCAACTCGACAAAGACTACATCGTCAAGAACGGCGAAGTCGTCATCATTGACGAGTTCACCGGACGCATGATGGCTGGACGCCGCTATTCGGAAGGCCTCCACCAGGCGCTGGAAGCCAAAGAGCGCGTGGAAATCAAGCCAGAAAACCAGACGCTGGCCTCGATCACCTTCCAGAACTACTTCCGCCTCTATGAGAAGCTCGCCGGTATGACCGGAACGGCCTCGACCGAAGCCAGCGAGTTTATGGACATCTACGGCCTCGACGTCATCGAAATCCCCACCAATCGTGGCGTCGGCCGCATCGACGAAGATGACGAGATCTATCGCACGCAAAAGGAAAAGTACGCAGCCATCGTCCAGACGATTGCCGACTGCTACCGTCGCGGCCAGCCGATCCTCGTTGGCACCACATCGATTGAAAAGTCCGAGCAGTTGTCGGCCCTTTTGAAGGATCGCAAGTTTATCGAAGGCATCGGCAAAACGCTGCTCGCGCAAGCCGAAACCATCAAAAAACAGGACGACCTGAAAGCCCAATTCGTTGATATGGGCAACTACCTTGTGTCGCTGGGCAAGGTGAACGGGCAAGCGGGCGACCCCGTCCCCCATCAGGTCCTCAACGCGCGCTTCCACGAGCAAGAAGCTGGCATCGTGGCTCAAGCCGGTCAACCCGGCGGCGTCACCATCGCGACCAACATGGCCGGTCGCGGAACCGACATCCAGCTCGGCGGCAACGTCGACGCGCGAATGCGCGATTGGGAGCAGGCCCTGATTGAAGCAGGCACCCCGCCCGATGATCAAGCCATCGCCAAGATGCGCAAGGAAATTGAAGCCGACGTCGCCAAGAAAAAAGAAGACGCCCTCGCAGCCGGTGGCCTTTACGTGCTCGCAACCGAGCGTCACGAAAGCCGCCGCATCGACAACCAGCTTCGTGGCCGTTCGGGCCGTCAGGGCGACCCGGGCCGCTCGAAGTTCTATCTGGCCCTCGACGACGACCTGATGCGAATCTTTGGCTCCGAACGCATGGATAGCGTTCTGAAAACGCTCGGCCTTCAAGAGGGCGAAGCGATCACCCATCCGTGGATGAACAAGTCGCTCGAGATGGCGCAAAAGAAGGTCGAAGCGCGCAACTTCGACATCCGCAAACAGATCCTCAAATACGACGACGTGATGAACGATCAGCGCAAAGCGATCTTCGAACAGCGTCTCGACATCATGGCGGAAGACGACGTGTCGGACGTCGTCCGCGACCTGCGCCACGAAGTCGTCGCAGGCCTCGTCAGCCGCCACATCCCGGAAAAAGCCTACGCCGAGCAGTGGGATGCAACGGGCCTTCAAGAGGCCGTCGAAAATATCTTCTCCATCAGCTTGCCGATCACCGAGTGGGCCGCCGAAGAAGGCATTGCCGACGAAGAGATCAAGCAGCGCCTGCTGGACGCAGCCGATGCGCGCGCCGCCGAAAAGGCTGCCGAAATCGGCCCCGACCTCTATCGTCAGATCGAAAAGATGGTGCTGCTGCAAACCCTCGACGGCTTGTGGCGCGAACACCTCGTCACGCTGGAACATCTTCGTCAGGTCATCGGCTTCCGCGCCTACGGACAGCGTGACCCTCTGAACGAATACAAGAGCGAAGCGTTCGTGCTGTTTGAAAGCATGCTTGGACGCCTGCGCGAAGCCACCACCGGCCAACTCCTGCACGTGCAGCTCGCCCCCCGCGAGGAACAGCCCGAGTTGCGCCAGCTGGACCTGCCGCCGATGGAAGCCCATCACATCGACGCCACGACAGGTATGGATGAACTCGATTCGCAGTACTACAACCGCGCACTGCCGCCCGAAGCCATTGCGGAATTGGCCCTCGTCGACCGGGCGATCTCCGGCAGCGCCACCGCCCGCGCTCCGGCGCCGAAGGCAGCCCCCGTTCAAACCCGCAAAAACGCGGGCCTTGATCCAAACGCCCCTGAAACATGGGGCAAAGTTTCCCGCAACAACCCCTGCCCCTGCGGTTCCGGCAAAAAGTACAAGCACTGCCACGGCAAAGACGAATAGAAGGCAAGCCGAGGGGCTCCCCGCCCCTCGAACCCCGGCCAGGGTCTTGACCCTGGACCCGCGCCAAAGAATGTCACATCAAGTCCGGCGGTTCCAAGGGACGCAGTCGGAGCCTGCCCCAGCGAAGGCTGGGGGCGGAGGTTTGGAGGCGTCGATGCGGAGCATCGCTCTGCGATGACGCCTCCAAGGGCCACAAACACAACGCTCAAAAGGAGCTTCATGACCACTCGCATCTCCCGCCGCGCCGTCGTCGCAGCCAGCAGCGCTGCCTTCGCCGCCATCCTCGCCATCACCCACCTATCCACCACTCCAGCCGCGGCCCAGACCGCAGGAAGCAAAGCCATGACCGAAACCGTAACCGCCTCCGGCCTGCGCATCACCGACGCCGTCGTCGGAACGGGCGCTGCCCCAGCCAAAGGCCAGACCTGCGTGATGCACTACACCGGCTGGCTCTATAAGGACGGCGCCAAGGGCACCAAGTTCGACAGCTCGCTCGATCGCGGCACGCCGTTCGCGTTCAAGCTCGGCGTCGGCCAGGTCATCGGCGGCTGGGACGAAGGCGTCGCCTCGATGAAGGTCGGCGGTAAGCGCACGCTGATCATCCCGGCCAACCTGGGCTACGGCGCACGCGGCGCCGGCGGCGTCATCCCCCCCAACGCCACCCTGATCTTCGACGTCGAATTGCTGGATGTGAAGTAAGCCCAAGCGCACCTCACCCCAAAGCTTCAACGACCGGAGCGCAAGCCCCGGTCGTTGGCACGAGTAGTTTTAGGTAATTCTCAATTTTGGTGGGCTGCCACACGTCGATTCTCGAGAAGTAAACCAACGTGCAGATTCAACGGCTTTTTCATCAAACTGAGCATGCGTATCTAGTTCTCGAATAAGTTTGCCAAGTTCCAGTGCATCAGTTTGGTTTCTCTCAATCATTCTAGAGACGTCTTCCAATTTGAGAGACGTTTTAGCTATTTTAAGTACATTTGCCTCTGATAAATTATTGAGTTCAGGAGATTTGAGAACATCGTTAATCTCGTAAATCTCACGTCTAATATGCCTGATTACCCAGCCCCGTACGTCCCCTGCCGTAATGAGCTGATACCTTTGTCTGATTCGATCTGCGGCGAGGGCAATTGGCAGGCATGGCACGTAATCCGATCCAGATGCAGAAGGGCATGAGCCTGAGCGAGCTTTACCGGCAGTACGGGACCGAGGCTCAATGCGAGGCAGCCGTTGTGGCTTGGCGCTGGCCGAACGGATTTGTGTGTCGCCGCTGCGGCGCTCGCGATCACGCCATTGTCGGCAAGCGTCGGCTGTTCAACTGCCATGGCTGTCAGGCTCAGACCTCGATCAAGGCTGGCACCATTTTCGCTCGCACGCTGCTGCCGCTGACGACGTGGTTCCAGGGCATGTATCTGCTGACGCAATCGAAGAACTCGATCTCAGGGCTCGAACTTGCGCGCCAATTGGGTGTGCGTCCCGACACGGCAAGCCTCATGCGCCACAAGCTGATGAGCGTGATGGTCGAGCGCGATGCCAATGTGAAGCTTGAAGGCCGCGTCGAGATGGACGATGCCGTGCTGGGTGGGGAGCGCAGCGTGCTCGAAAGTGGCAAACAGGGACGGGGAGGGCCTAACAAAGTCCCTTTCGTCGTGGCGGTCGAAACCAACAAGGAGGGGCGCCCGCTGCGGCTGCTGCTCCACGTCGTCGCGACCCACAACGGTGAGGCGATCGAGGCCATGGCGCACGCGCATCTTGAGCCCGGTACCCGCGTCGTCTCCGATGGCCTTGGCTGCTTTCGTGCCGTCACGAGAACAGGCTGCGTCCACGAAGCCGTCAACGTCACGAAGGCCAACACCCACGGCGAAAAGCTCGCCTGCTTTCGCTGGGTCAACACCGTGCTCGGTAACCTCAAGACCACGATAGCAGGCACCTTCAAGTCGGTCGCCAGGCGCTACGTTCCGCGCTACTTCGCCGAGTTCCAATACCGCTTCAACCGGCGGTTCCAATTGGCGGACCTGCTGCCTCGGCTTGCCTGCGTCGCAACCCGCGCCGCACCACGGCCCTATAAGGTTCTCAGGCTTGAGTACGCGGCTGGGTAATCAGGCTAATATGTCGATATTCATCTGCAACTTTTTTCATATATTCAGAAAATGAAGGCGGTGCCGTGGTCTTCAAGTCGAACCGAAACATCGCTTCCAACTTGACTAGTCGATGCAAGCAATCGTTGACACTTCTGAGAGCAGCTTGCCGATGTTCAGCCATTTTGATTGCACGCGCCTCACGGTCGCGACGCATTGTGAGCACGAAGGTCGCAACAGCGATTGCGATGGCAAAAATTGATAATCCCAAGGACCAAAGGTTTACATTTTCCATGATTTTCCAGACCCTGCGTCGTGCTCATTTTACTACCGCATCTCACTAAGCCGATTCGCAGTGGAGTACCTTGTCGTAGGTGCCTCTTCCACCTCTATCGGACGGCCGCGCGAGCGCCTTCACCAAGAGTTCAACTTTTCCGAACTTCATGCTACATCCTCGGTCGCCAAGCCCTATCCCCCGCGACGGAGCCCAGCATGACAATCCCTGCCCTGTTCACGCCGCTGGCCATTGGCCCCATCTCGGTGCCAAACCGCGTTGCGGTGGCACCCATGTGCCAATATTCGGCCAACGACGGCGCGGCGTCCGACTGGCACATCCAGCACCTGATGCAACTGGCCATGTCGCGCGCAGGGCTCATCATCCTGGAAGCCGCTGGCGTCGAACGCATCGGCCGCATCACCCACCATTGCCTTGGCCTCTACACCGACTTGAACGAGGCAGCGCTGGCCCGCGCGTTGGATGCCGCCCGCCGCGTCGCCGATCCAGCCACCAAATGGGGCATCCAGCTCGCCCATGCTGGCCGCAAAGCCTCAACGCATGTGCCCTGGAAAGGCGGCTCGTCGCTCACCGCCAACGAAGACGCCTGGACAACGGTCGCGCCGTCCGCCGAAGCCTTTGGCCGCTACGCTGCCCCTGTCGCCCTTGACGCCGCAGGCATGGACCGCGTCAAGGCAGCCTTCGTTCAGGCCGCCGTCCGCACCGCGCGTCTCGGCTTCGATGTGATCGAACTCCACGCCGCCCACGGCTACCTGCTTCATCAGTTCCTGTCACCCAAGTCCAACCACCGCACCGACGCGTATGGCGGCAGCCTCGAAAACCGGATGCGCTTCCCGCTCGACATCGCTCGCGCCGTCAAAGCCGTGATGCCAGCTCACATGGCGCTTGGCGCGCGGATCACAGGCTTTGAATGGGTCCCTGGTGGCATCGACGTCGCCGAGGCGACCGCATTCGCCAACGCGCTCCAAGCTGAGGGTGTCACCTACGTCTGCGTCACGAGCGGTGGCAACGTCGCCCAAGCCCAGATCGCTGTCGGCCCGAACTATCAGGTGCCGTTCGCCGCTGGCGTCAAAGGCGGGTCGACCATCGTCACGCGCGCCGTCGGCATGATCGCCGACCCCCAGCAGGCCAACGATATCATCACCTCGGGCCAGGCCGATCAGATCGCCCTCGCCCGTGCCCTGCTCGACAACCCGCGCTGGGTCTGGCACGCCGCCGAAAAGCTCGGCGCAACCATCTCCTACCCCCCGCAATACGAACGCGCTTCGGCAAAACTCTGGCCGGGCGCCGTCCTGGCGCGACCCGCTTAAACCAAGCGCAACTTGCGCGACCTGGCTAAGTCTTAGTCGAAAAAACGGGTGGGTCTGGGAGGCTGTGCCTCCCAGCGGGGTCTGCGGGGCTGGCCCCGCTCGCGCCACCGGCGCGAACCATGCTAATCTCGCTATGGTCAAACCCTTGAAAGCCCTCCCATGGCCGTCATCATCTTCGTCTTGTTCGTGGCCGTGCTGCTGGTCGCACTCCCTCAGTTCTGGGTCCACAACACCATTGAGCGGCATGCGGGCGAGCGCCCTGACCTTGCTGGCACTGGCGGCGAGTTTGCACGCCATGTGCTGGATGAAATGAAACTGCATCACGTCAAGGTCGAGGTGACGGAACAGGGCGATCATTACGACCCGGACGCTCGCGCCGTTCGCCTGCAACAGCGCTTTTACGCGGGCCGTTCGGTCTCGGCGGTGGCGATTGCTGCCCACGAGGTCGGCCACGCGATGCAGCACGCAATCCAACTGCCCATGTTCGAGCGCCGCCAGATGCTGGCGAAGCGGGCGCACGTGTTCGGCATGATTGCCCAGGCGTTCTTATGGTCGGCCCCGCTGCTGATGATTTTGAACCGCAGCGCCGCAGCCCTCGTCTTGAACGTGGTTGGCTTCGGCGGCATGGCGTTGCTGTCGTTTGTCTTGCAGGTCACGACGCTTCCGGTGGAATTCGACGCGAGTTTCAAGCGCGCTCTACCGTTGCTGGAGCACGGCAAGTTCCTGAAACCGGCCGATCTGAATGCGGCTCGTCAACTGCTGCGCGCCGCCGCCTTTACCTATGTGGCCGCGTTGATCCGCTCTGTGCTCACGATTCCAGGGCTTGGCCGACTGCCCCGCTTTTGATCACGGTCCACGCGAGAAGACGCCAAATCGCATGCCCACGTAGCTGACGACCATCGACACGAGCGACGACATCACCAGCGCCACCTCTGGCGGGAGGGCTGGCACAGCGATCAGGATGCCCGCATAAACGGCGTAGTTGACCGCCGCCGCACTCCACGCGACAGCCGCATAGCGCAAAAATTCGGCAATCGAGGGCGCAGCGCTCACCGCAAACGTCAGCCGCCGGTGGCAAAGCCACGCCACGATCATCGCCGCAGCAATCGCAATGGGGCGGGCAATGAACGCGGATAGCCCGAACGCGCGGGTGAGCAGCGACGTTGTTCCCGCATCGACCGCCAGCGCGACCAACCCCGATACGAGAAAGCCGACGCCATGCCGCGCCATGCTTTGCGGCGCAGCAGCCGTTGCAACGTTGGCGTCGACCGGTATCATACAGTCCCCCTCCAGGCATCGCGCCACGAAACCGCCTCGCCCACGGGCGATCGATGCGGCCGCCAGATCTCGTGGGGAAAGCCGCCCTGCATCAGGATATCGTATTCGGCTTTGCGGCGGCCAATGACCGGATCGAGACGGCGCAATTCTTCGTCCACGTAGCCCGGATGGCACATCACCATGTGACGCGGACCCATAGCCCGGCAGGCCGCGGCAAAGTCCGCGCCGACGCTGTGTTCGTCAAAATCGGTGACACCCGCGAACCCGTCGTTGGTTTCAAATCCAAGGTGTTTGAGCGCACGCGCATACCCCGACGAAAGCGCTGTCAGCGTTGCCGCCTTGAGACAGGCGCGCCGCCGCGCAGTGATCCGCCAGGCCGCGTCTGCCGGATTTCGCAGCAAGGGCCAGCGGTCGCGCCCCTCGAAACGCGTCTTCAAAACATCGAGCACGGCGGTGCGGACGCCCGGCAGCGCATGGACATGCTGATGCCCGTCCACGTGGTCGGGCGCAAACCCCATTTCGAGTTCGAACGCCGCCAACTGCCGCGCAACTTCCGCACGCACCTCGCTTTGGTTGATACGGCCGGTGAGCGCGCGTGACGTCACCTCCGAAATCTTTGGGAATTGGCGGCCAGCTGCAAAAGTCGGCATCGGCCCCAGCGGTGCGCCCAACGTGAGATTGAGATGTAACCCGCACGAGATCCGCCCGCGCGCCCGCGCTAGCCACGTCGCGTGTGAGGGCCAGTGCGGCGACGTGGTCATGGCGCTGGTCGCCGACAGCCGCCCGGCCTCGGCAAGTTCGATGATCGCCCGCGATACGCCCTGCGTCATGGCAAAGTCGTCGGCGCACAGCAATACGCCGCCGCGCGGGCCAAGCGGGGGGGCGCGATCAGTCATGGTGCGTTGTGTCTTCGATGGGCGTAACGCGCCCGACCGTCTCGCCGATCAGATACAACGGCCGCTTCTTCACCTCGTCGTAGATGCGCCCGAGATACTCCCCGATCACGCCCAGCGAAATGAGCTGGATGCCGGCAAAGAACATGATCGAAATGATCAGCGTCGGAAAACCCGCAGTGTCGACCCCAAACACCAGCGTTTTGGTTAGGAAAAACACGATGTAGCCAAACGCGAACATCGACACCGCGAGCCCGAGGACCGACCACACCCGAAGCGGCAGCGTCGAAAAGGAGGCAAGCCCGTCAATGGCAAATCGGGCCAGCCGCCGCAGGTTCCACTTCGAACCCGTCCCATCGCGCCGCTCGTCCACCTCGAACGGCACCGCCAGCACCGCGTACCCGATCCAGGCATAAAGCCCTTTGTTGAATCGCGCCCGCTCGCCCAGCTTGTTGAACGCGTCGAGCGCACGGCGCGAAAACAGCCGGAAGTCGCCGGCATTCTCGTGCAACTTGGTGCCCGACAGGAATTTGAACACTTTGTAAAACAGCACCGAAAACATCCGCCGCAACGGACTGTCGGTGCGCCGGTCGATCCGCGCCCCATAGACCACATCGTAGCCGGCTTTCCAGCCGTCGATGAATTTGGCGATCACTTCAGGCGGATGCTGCAGGTCTCCGTCCATCAACACCGCAACATCGCCCGTGGCGCAACGCAGCCCGGCGGTAACGGCAATTTCCTTGCCGAAGTTCCGGCTAAGCGAAATCGCTTTGACACGTGGATCGCGCGCATGGGCCGCGCGAATAATGTCGAGCGTCCGGTCAATGGAGCCATCGTCGACAAAAACGACCTCGAAAGCAGCCCCCGTCGCGTCCAGCACGGGCAACAGTCGCGCCAGAAGAGCGTCGATCCCGCGTTCTTCGTTGAAGACGGGCACGATGACGGAAAGCTGCCATGCCGCGCGCAGGTCGCGCGGCGCGGGAGCCTGACCTGAACCCTGATGGACGTGGTCTTGAGCCATGACGGGCGTTCATTCCTTGACGTTGCGCGGCGTGAAGCCAGAATTCGAGCCTTTAGGCCACCAGAGCGATCGATTGTCCACCCCAGGCTATGCAATCCGGCCCTCCACGCCGGTGCGAAAAGACACCGTGTTTAATGACACGACCGCGCGGCAATCCGGTTCGGCGTCGTCCGGGCACGGGTTTTAGTGTCGCAACACTCTATTCCGGTTGACACGAGGGGGTGCGCCGATGTCGCTGCCATGACAATTGCAGGGACGCATCCAGCGACACGCGATTGAAACGAATGCGAAAGGTCGGGACATGAAAATCTGTATGATCGGCGCGGGTTATGTGGGCCTCGTCTCCGCCGCCTGCTTTTCCGAGTTCGGCTGGACCGTGACCTGCGTCGACAACGACCCCGCCCGTATCGTCGATCTCAAGGCCGGCCGATCGCCGATCTACGAGCCGGGCCTGGACGACCTGCTGGAGCGCAACATCAAGGCCGGCCGCATTATTTTCACCGGCGATCTGGGCCCCGCCGTCAAGGATGCCGACGTGGTATTCTTAGCGGTCGGCACGCCCATGCGTCGCGGCGATGGTCATGCTGACTTGTCCTACGTCTTCTCTGCCGTCGCCGACTTGGCCCCCCACCTGACGGGCTTCACGGTCATCACAACCAAATCGACCGTCCCCGTCGGCACCAGCCGCCAGATTGAAACCCGCCTGAAAGAGGTCGCGCCCAACGCCGACTATGCCGTTTGTTCCAACCCCGAATTCCTCCGCGAGGGCTCGGCCATCCAGGATTTCACCCACCCCGACCGCATTCTGGTTGGCACCGACGATCCCCGCGCCCGCACGGTCATGGAGCGCCTGTACAAGCCCCTGTCGCTGCGCAACGCGCCCTTGATGTTCGTTTCGCGCGAAAGTGCCGAGCTTGCCAAATATGCCGCCAATGCCTTCCTGGCCTTGAAAGTCAGCTTCATCAACGAAGTCGCCGACCTGTGCGAGCAAGTGGGTGCCGACGTCCAGGAGGTCGCCTCGGCAATCGGCAAAGACCGCCGCATCGGCGACAAATTCCTCCATCCAGGCCCCGGTTACGGCGGTTCGTGCTTCCCCAAGGACGTTTCGGCCTTGATCCGCACGGGCCGCGAACACCGCGCGCCCATGTCGATTGTCGAACAGGTCGAGCGCGTCAACACCGAGCGCAAAATCGCGATGGCGAGCCGCATCGAACACGCCCTCGGCGGTTCGGTTCGTGGCAAAACCATTGCGATCCTGGGTGTCACCTTCAAGCCCAACACCGACGACATGCGCGACGCCCCCAGCCTTGTTATCGTCCCCATGCTGCAAGAGCGCGGTGCCACCATCCGCGCCTGCGACCCCCAAGGCCTGAAGCACGGCGCGCCACTGCTGCCGGGCGTCTCCTGGTGCGAAAACGCCCCCGAAACGGTCCAGGGGGCCGACGCCCTCGTCGTCTTGACCGAATGGAACGAATTCCGCGCCCTCGACCTCAAAGCCGCGAAAGCCGCCATGACCGGCGACGTGATCGTCGATCTCCGCAACATCTTCGACGCAGCCCACGCCCGCGCCTCCGGCTTCACCTACACCGGGATCGGGCGGGTGTAGGGGCCATGATGGCAGTGCCCAAAAAATGAGATTGGCTTTGATCTAGCTCCGGTGGGGCGGGTCGCTGGCTCTAGTCACCATCCGCCCCTATCGACGCGTACCCGCCGTTGGTGCTACGCCAGCAGCCACCCCAAGCGAGAGGATGCTTCATGCGCGACGCGAACCTGATGTTGAACGTGTGGTCCTATGGCGGAGAAGGCGCAAAACCTGAACCCGCCAAGCCCAAACCCGCCGACACGACCACCGAAAAGCCCGCAGAAAAAACCGACGGTAACGACACGTCCACGCCCGAAAAGCACTGACGGCAGGATCCCGCGTGCCATAGGCCCGCTTTACCCGATCGATTCGCCCGGCGCATAGGCATTCAGTGCAAACGCATGGACCTTCCGGCCAACGAGGTCACCGAGCAGCGCATTGACCAGCCGGTGCCGCTCGACGCGCGATTTTCCCGCAAAAATGTCCGCGACGGCGAGCACCCGAAAATGACTTTCCCCGGTTCCCGGCGACCCCCGGTGCCCCGCATGCAGTTCGCTCTCGTTGATGACATCGAGCCGCGTGGGCCGCAGTCCGACCATGAGTTTTTCACGTATCTCTGCTTCGATCGTCATGTGGCCTCCACACTGGAAAACGGATTTTCGTCATGAACGCTTAAGCCTTGCCGTAACAATCCGCCAGTCGCGTCGGCAAGCCGCCACTCAGACCTTGAAATGGCAACCTGCCTCGGCTCAAATGCTCCCCGCGATTTTTGTTTTTCGTTTGATCACGTGTCTGCTTGCGCTGTGGCCATCCTGCGCCGGAACGCAGTTTCCTTCGACGGCACTCTTGTGCGTCCCCCACCCTTGCGACCATACTCACCGGCCATGAAAAACACCTCGAAATACTTTGATAGCATTCGCGTCAGCGGCAACAAGCGTGCCAAGACCGAGTCCCCGCAGCAGCCCGCCGAACGCGCGCCGTGCGAATGGAAAGGCTGCGGCAAGCCCGGCGGCCACCGCGCACCCAAAGGCCGTGGTCGCGACGGCGAATTTTTCTATTTCTGCGTCGAGCATGTGCGCCAGTACAACGCGACCTATAACTATTTCGACGGCATGAGCGACGATCAGGTCGAGGATTTCCGCAAGGATGCCATGACCGGCCACCGTCCGACATGGAAGGTCGGCGCGAACGCCTGGGCGCACGGTACGCGCGAAGGCTCGTCCCATGCCGACCCTTCTGAACCGTTGAAAGACACCACCGGGTCGGCTGCCCGCCACAAAGACCCGCACGCGTTCTTTGCCAATCGCGCCAAAGCTGCCCGCGAGGAGGCCAAAGAAGCCCGCCGCAAGCTGCGCCCTCTTGAGAAAAAGTCGCTGGATACGTTGCAGTTAAAGGACACCGCGACCAAAGAAGAGATCAAGTCGCGCTATAAGGAACTGGTCAAAGAACACCACCCCGACGCCAACGGAGGCGACCCGCGCTCAGCCGATAAGTTGCGCGAGGTCATCCAAGCCTATAACTTCCTCAAACAAGCTGGCATGGCTTAAAGCGGCCCCGCCACCCGCCCTCTCTCATTCGGACACCATACGCGATGCGCGCTGAAGCCCAGACCAAGGCCGGAACCCACCCTGCAGGCGTTCCAGACTTGATGATGTCCGTTCGCCAAGTCTTCGGTATCGACAGCGACCTGGAGGTTCCGGGCTACTCAAAAACGAGCGAAAACGTCCCCGACCTCGACCCCGATTACCTGTTCAACCGCGACGTGACCCTGGCCATCCTCGCTGGCTTCAAACACAACCGCCGCGTCATGATCCAGGGCTACCACGGCACCGGCAAATCGACCCACATCGAGCAGGTCGCCGCCCGCCTGAACTGGCCGTGCATCCGCGTCAACCTGGACAGCCACGTCTCGCGCATCGACCTCGTCGGCAAGGACGCCATCGTCTTGAAGGACGGCAAGCAGGTCACTGAATTCCGCGAAGGTATCTTGCCCTACGCCCTTCAAACCAACACAGCCCTCGTCTTCGACGAATACGACGCCGGCCGCCCCGACGTGATGTTCGTCATCCAGCGCGTGCTCGAAGCTTCGGGCAAGCTGACCCTGCTCGATCAGTCCAAGGTCATCCGCCCCAACCTTTATTTCCGTTTGTTCGCCACCACAAACACGATCGGCCTCGGCGATACCTCGGGCCTCTATCACGGCACTCAGCAAATCAACCAGGGCCAGATGGACCGCTGGTCCATCGTCTCAGTTCTGAACTACCTTCCCCACGACGACGAAGCCCGCATCGTCCTGTCAAAGGTCAAATCGTTCGCCAAAACCGACGCCAAGAAAAAGCAGGTCTCGGCCATGGTCCGCGTCGCCGACTTGACGCGTCAAGCCTTCATGAACGGCGACTTGTCGACCGTGATGAGCCCGCGCACGGTCATCACTTGGGCCGAAAACGCCACCATCTTCAACGACGTCGGCTTTGCTTTCCGCCTGACGTTCCTCAACAAATGCGACGAGTTGGAACGCCCCGTCGTCGCTGAATTCTACCAGCGCTGTTTTGGCGAAGAACTCCCCGAGTCCGCCGCCAACGTCGCGCTGTCGTGACCGGTGTAAGTTGGGTCAAGCGCCCCTTGGCGCGCGACCCAACAGCTTGAAGGTCGATCAGAGGCTTGCGACGATGCCGAAAAAGCCCGTCCCTCATCCACCACCCCTCTTCGACGACTGGAAGCGCTGCCTGTTCCAGCGCCCGCCTGAGCTGTGCTGTATTTTCGATACGAACATTGCAGACTTTAGTGCCCGCGCTGGTAAATACGAATTCCACGCCTCGCCCGCTGTGTCGCTCGCGCTGTTTACCTACACGATGCGAAACATGGCTGCCGTCGCACAAGGCAGTTCCGACCGCCAAGTCGCGTTCGGCCTCAACTACATTTTTAACGGCACCTATTCGAATCTCTGCCACAGCCTGATCACCGCCCCCGAGGCGCCTGAACACAGGCATGAAGCAATCCGGTCCGTTTACGACCTCTACGCGCATTTTTTAGCGCACCGTTGCAAACCCGCTTTGGGTCATCTCAGCGAAAGCAAGGCTGATCTCGACATTTTTCTCTACATGCTCTGGGATGTATCGCCGCTCGCAATCTGGGCTCAAATCCAACATCCCACGACGCGAGCATGGCCCTTCCTCGACGTATTGGAACGCGTACTTTACATCCCCCACGATGGGTGTATCGAAAGCGCGCTGCACGGGCTTGGCCACGCCGTCTATGGATCGCGGGCCAAAATCATCCCATCAATCATCGACCGCTTCCTCGCTGCCACGCCAAACCTTCACCCGCAACTCCGCAGCTATGCCCTCGCCGCCCGAACCGGCCAAATCCAATAATCGCGAGTACCCATGACCTTCCGCCCCGGCGATACGTCCACCAAACCCTACCTGTTCGACGAGGCCGGCATCATGGCGTTCGCTTACGGCTCAGGCGATATGAACCCGCTCCACCACGACGCCGAAGCGGCGGCCAAATCCCGCTTCAAGACGATCATCGCCAGCGGCGCGCACATGACCGCCGTACTCACCGGCTTTGGCGCAACCATGCTGACGACCGGCCACGACAGCGTCGGTCTGGAATTCACCTTCCGCTTTGAACGCGCCATCCCCGCCGGTACACAAACCAACCTCACCTGGGTCATCACCACCGTCGAGCCCCATGAAAAACTAGGCGGCACCATCGTCGGCTGCGAAGGCACGATCACCGGGGAAGACGGCAAACGATACGTGTCGTCGGTCGGCAAAGCCGTGGTATGGGACAAACAGCCCGCCTGATCCCGCCGCATTGCGCGCGATCGGATAGGCATCCGCGCCCGTTAAAGCGTGGGTAGAGCAGCTAGGGGGAAACAATGTTCACGAAAATTCTGGACGCAGCGACCGTCGAAAAAGTCGAACTCGGCTTTGCCGGCGTCTCAATGCAATTGCTGACCGGTTCAGCAAACGGCAACGGCATGTACGCAATGACGACCATGGCCGCAGGCTCAACCGTTCCAGCCCACTGCCACACCGCCGCAGACGAATTCGTCTACGTACTGTCGGGCGATTTTGTCGAAGATGGCACCTCGTATGGACCCGGCTCGGTGTTCTATGGTGTTGCAGGCACGGCCCACGGCCCCCACACGACAAAGACCGGTTGCGTGATCCTCACCCACTTCTCCGCCCCCCTGGACTTCATCCCCGTCAGCTGAGCACCACCCCACCATGGCGCAGCCGCCGAAAAACAATCGCAAGGAAGCCCCGGTCGAGCCGTTTAAGCGTGCGCTCGGGATGACCTGCCGCGCAATCGCGGGCGACCACGAAATGGTGGTGAACTTCGGTCCAGGCCAGCCCGACGTGCAGGGCCACACCATGCACTTGCCCGAACCCTCGCGCTTGCCGTCCAGGCGCGAGATCGCCGTCATGCGCGGCTGGGCCGACGGCCTGTCGTTGCGCGCGGGCTGCCACGACCAGAAGCTGCACAACAAACACGCGCCATCGGCCGGTCAGGCCCGCTCGGTCTACGACGCCATCGAACGCGCGCGCATCGAAGCGGTGGGATCGAACCGCATGGCCGGGATGGCCAAAAATCTGACCGCGCGCCTCGAAGACCACTACGCCCAGCCCCGCTTTGCCCACATCCAGTCGAAGGGCGACGCCCCGCTGGAAGATGCCCTCGCCCTGATCGTGCGTGAAAAACTGACCGGCCAGCCGGTCCCGGCATCCGCGCAAACCATCGTCCAGTTCTGGCGTGACAGCATCGAAGGCCGCGCCGCCGCAACGCTCGATAAAATGGCAGCCCTGACCGAAAACCAATCGGCCTTCGGCAAACTCGCCCGCGATCTGCTCCGGTCCCTCGACCTCACAGCCGACGACAAGATGCAGGGCGAAAACGAAGACTCAGACGAGGAGTCAGACGAGTCCGCCGACGGCGGCGAAGCCGAGACAGAACCCGGCGACGAGACCTCCGATGGCCAGTCCCAGCCCCGCGACAGTAGCGAGGAGCAGGGCGAGGCGGGCGATAGCGAGGACATGACCGACTCAGCCGAGAGCGACGCCTTCGACCACGACGCTGACCAAGAGCCAGAAGACGCCGAAAGCCCCGTCCCCTGGCGGCCCAATCCCTCAGTGCTCGATGATCCCGAACTGTTCGGCTACAAGGTCTACACCCGCGCCTTCGATGAAGAAATCGACGCTGAAGACCTGGCCTCTCCCGACGAATTAGAGCGCCTGCGCGGCTTCCTCGACAAAGAACTGCGCAACCTGTCCGCAGCCGTTGCCCGCCTCGCGAATAAACTCCAGCGCAAGCTGCTGGCCCAGCAAAACCGCGCCTGGGACTTCGACCTGGAGGAAGGCGCGCTTGACGCCGGTCGCCTCACCCGCATCGTCATCGACCCCATGCACGCGCTCTCCTTCAAGCGCGAACGCGACACCGATTTCCGCGACACCGTCGTCACGATCCTGATCGACAACTCCGGCTCCATGCGCGGACGCCCCATCATGGTCGCCGCTTGCTGCGCCGACATTCTCGCCCGCACGCTGGAGCGCTGCGGCGTGAAGGTCGAAATCCTCGGCTTCACAACGAAAGCCTGGAAAGGCGGTCAAGCCCGCGAGAAATGGCTGCAAGACGGCAAACCCGCCACACCGGGCCGCCTCAACGATCTGCGCCATATCATCTACAAGAAGGCCGACAGCCCCTGGCGTCGCGCTAAGCGCTCGCTCGCCCTCATGATGCGCGAAGGCCTGCTGAAAGAAAACATCGACGGCGAAGCCTTGGCCTGGGCCCACGCCCGCCTGAAAGCCCGCCCCGAACAACGCCGCATCCTCATGACCATTTCCGACGGCGCGCCCGTCGACGACAGCACCACCTCGGTCAACAACGGCAGCTACCTGGAAGTCCACCTTCGGCAGGTGATCGCCGAAATCGAAAACCGCTCGTCCGTCGAGTTGGTGGCCATCGGCATCGGCCACGACGTCACCCGCTACTACAAACGTGCCGTCACCATCACCGACCCCTCCGAACTCGCCGGCGCCATGACCGACAAGTTGGTCGAGCTGTTCGAAGAAACCAACCGCACGGACAAGAAGCGCGGCCGCTAATTGCAAGCGCCGTCCCTCGACTTGTCGTCCCCAGGCTTGTCCCGAGGACCCATCGCGACGCGGCTGCAACCGCCACAACCCGCGTCCGCTTCACCCTAAACCCTGCCGCCAGATCGCAGACGCGAATGACCCTGGTCGTGTGAAAAGTCACTCCGTGCTATGATTCTGTTATTGAATCGGCGGGGGCATGAATGGCTGGCTTCGTTGAAGGGACGGATCGCGGGCAGATGTCGTTGTTGCCCGAAAGCCTCG
>Ga0247832_1000174_pt1 | contig 128825 bp, 93 predicted proteins | sample LaCruzMarch2015__10_FD_192407 | JGI IMG/M metagenome (GOLD analysis project Ga0247832, IMG submission 192407) | Freshwater microbial communities from meromictic Lake La Cruz, Castile-La Mancha, Spain - LaCruzMarch2015_4m | ecosystem: Environmental > Aquatic > Freshwater > Lake | place: Spain... | reverse complement strand
AACTCCAATGGGCGTAGAGCGTTTGAAGTTAATTCTAAAAAACCAAGTAAATAAAAGCCCCTGAAAAAGTTGGATCTAGGCTATTTTTGATTATCTTAATCCTTCGTACACTCCTGATTCCGTATTCATAATTCCGCATGCCTCTCCCACACTTTCTCTCCCAACTGCCGCGTCAGTGTTTCGAGGTAGTAACTGCCGGCCATAGCGTCGATGGCTCGGTCAAGATGGCTTTCCATTTTCATCAGGTGCTGCACGTTTCGGGCCATGCGGCGCCCGAAAGCTGGCGGGTAGGAAGCCTGTGCCTCTCGGCCGTAGTCGTAAGGCAACACGGTAAGCCGGTTGGCTCCCCCCAGGACGGCCGACATACCCATGGTGGTGGCGCGGATCAAGTTGGTGTACAGGTCGTCCTGATATGCCGCCGGTTTGAAAGAAACGGACAGGTAAGGATATTGCAAAGGCGCGTTCCAGGATTGCAACACGTGCAACCAGAGTTGGCGGAAGGCGCGCAATTTGGCCATTTCAAGAAAATAGTGGTCGCCAATGGCGATGGAAAAGTGCAATTGGTTTGCGGTTTGGGCAGGCGATAAACCTCGTTCGTGCATTTTGGTCAAGTACATGTTGCCGTATTGCAGTAAAGTTACCAGTTCATCTATCGTATCTGTAGCCTGGAGGTGCCTTCCATCGGCATGCAATACCCGAAATCCCGGAAATTGAGCGGCTGCCAATGTCGTTAGTTCGGCTGTATAGCGCCAGTCAACAATGCCTTGAAGCGCCGCCGGGTTAAAATCGATTGTGCCGTGCAGCGCAAGGGGCGAAACCCCTTTGGATTGAGCCAATGCGCCAAGCGCGGCAAGGGCAGTTGCAGGCGGCATGGGCTCGGGCGACGCGTCGTACAGATGAAGCCCAACGTAATCGAGGTATACCCCTTCGAGCACTTGGGCCATGCGAGCAGACGACAGGGAGGGGTCGAATTGCAATTCCAGGCCTTCAGCGCCAAAATGCAAGGCTTCCTGTACCATTGCCTGCGCCTCCTGTACGTTGCCACCTACCCGGATGTTTTCAGACAGTTCCCAGTTGTTAGGCGCATCAGTCAGGGGCAAAGGTGCTTCCGGGAAATCATCGGCATGTACCAGTGGCGTAATGTGCAGAGCTGCTTCAACCGTCCACACCAGGTCTTCCAAAGGCATTTTGCCTTTCAGGCTTTTTTCGAGTGCAGCCAGCCATTCGGCCTTGCCAACGGGCGGAAATTCGGAAAAAAAAACAGCGCTGTCCATACGGCAAATGTAGGGTCGATTGGGATTAAAGCAATGCCGTATTTTTTTAAAGTTGCAGAAAACCTTTTCAAATCGACGATGTTATGCTTTTCAAACACGAAAGTCCTTAGATTCAATCTAAATACAAACACATCACCATCAAGACCAGTATGGAAAAGCGACGATTGATTTACCTGGATAACAACTCTACGACGCCCTGCGATCCCAGGGTTGTGGAGACTATGGTGCCTTATTTTTTTGAAAAGCATGGCAACGCTGCAAGCCGCAGCCACCAGTTTGGCTGGGAGGCTGAAGACGCGGTGGACTATGCCCGCGAGCAAATAGCGTCCCTGATTGGTGCAGACGAAAAAGAGATCATTTTTACTTCAGGTGCCACCGAGAGCAACAACCTGGCATTGAAAGGCGTGTTTGAAATGTATGCCAAAAAAGGCAACCACATCATCACCGCCGAAACGGAGCACAAAGCGATCATCGATACCTGCAAACACCTCGAAAAAGCGGGTGCCGAAATAACCTGGCTGAAAGTGCAGGAAGATGGTTTGGTTGACCTGGCCGAACTGGAAGCGGCCATCAAACCTTCTACCATCCTTGTGTCCATCATGTGGGCCAATAACGAAACCGGTGTCATCCAGCCCATGCGCGAAATTGCGCAGATTTGCGAAAAGCACGGTGTGCTGTTTCACTCGGATGCCACGCAGGCAGTTGGCAAGATTCCTACGCTCGCCCGCGAAGTGGGCGTACACCTCATGTCGTTCACCGCACACAAAATGTACGGCCCCAAAGGCGTAGGCGCCCTGTACGTGAGCCGCAAGAATCCAAGGGTGAAAGTAACTGCCCAGATGGACGGCGGCGGGCATGAGCGCGGCATGCGCTCTGGCACGTTGAACGTACCGGGAATTGTTGGTTTTGGCAAGGCCGCCGAAATAGCCCAAGCCGAAATGCATCAGGATGCCGAACGCCTGCGCCGCCTGCGCGACAGGCTGGAGCATGGCCTCACCCGATTGGAAGAAACCAAAATCAATGGCAATGTGGAACACCGCATGCCACACGTAGCCAATATTTCATTCAAGCACGTGGAGGGCGAAGGCCTGATGATGACGTTCAACCAAAATATCGCGCTCTCCTCCGGCTCGGCTTGTACCTCAGCATCCCTGGAACCGTCGTACGTACTGGTAGGCATGGGTTTGGGCGACGACCTGGCGCACTCCTCCCTGCGCCTCTCGCTCGGCCGTTTCACCACCGACGAAGATGTCGACTTCGCCATTGAAGCCATCACCAAAGGTGTGAACCACATGCGCGAGCTCAGCCCCATCTGGGAAATGTATAAAGACGGCGTTGACCTCAGTAAAATTGAATGGTCGGAACACTGAGTTTTGAGTTTTGAGTTTTGAGTGGTGAGTTTTGAGTTTTGAGTTTTGAGTGGTGAGTTTTGAGTTTTGAGTTGGTTACGCGCACTCATTAACTCAAAACCTACCACTCAAAACTCACCACTCACCACTCACCACTCACCACTCAAAACTCACCACTCAAAACTCACCACTCAAAACTCAAAACTCACCACTCAAAACTCAAAACTCAAAACTCAAAACTAAACCATGGCATACAGCGAAAAAGTATTGGAGCACTTCAAAAACCCGCGCAATGTGGGTACCCTGAACAAAGACAACAAAAACGTGGGTACTGGCTTGGTCGGGGCCCCGGAATGTGGCGACGTGATGCGCCTGCAAATTGAAGTAGACGACGAAACGGGCCTCATCCGCGACGCGAAGTTCAAAACCTTCGGTTGTGGTTCGGCCATCGCATCGTCTTCCCTGGCTACCGAGTGGCTCAAAGGCAAGTCGTTGGATGAAGCCATGACGATAGACAACATGGACATTGTGGAGGAACTGGCCCTGCCGCCCGTCAAAATCCACTGTTCGGTGCTGGCCGAAGACGCCATCAAGGCCGCCATTCAGGATTACAAAACCAAAAACGGCATGGCCGTAGCCGAAGAAAGCGGCGTGAATGCCCTATGATTTACGTAGCCGAAAGCGCTAAAGAAAAAATCCAGGAAGTCCGGCAGTCCGGCAACATTGCAGATGACTTTTTCATCCGCGTGAGCGTGGTGTCTGGCGGATGTTCGGGCTTGTCGTACAAAATGGATTTCGACAACGAGTCGAAACCCAACGATCAGGTGTTTGAAGACAACGGCGTGCGGGTAGTCACCGATCTGAAAAGTTTTCTGTACCTGTTCAATACCACATTGGAGTTTACAGGTGGGTTAGACGGCAAGGGGTTCTTTTTCAATAACCCGAATGCCACGCGAACTTGTGGTTGCGGGGAGAGTTTTGCAGTGTAAAAGCTGACTAATGCGCTCCCCGCAATCTTAGGTTGCAGGTGCCAGCCAGGCATTATATACACTTTAGCAGCTCTTGCACCAACCTGTAGACAGTCGTGCAAGACTCTGCATATGCAGGAGAGGTAGCGTTTTTATGAAAGGTATGTACTTTTTCTGCTCTTCTTATGGCCGTGTCTACTCGTTTCTCCCCATCTATTTCGACACTTTCCATCAAAATGTTGAAGAAAGATGGAGAAATTTTTTTTCCTCCTTTCCCGTCGTAAAGGACATTGTAAGGGTTCAAATATTCATTCAGCTTTTCATGGTACCGATCACGGTGCATACACCCGCCTTGGTGATCTTCAAAATGTAAAATCAGCCAATATTCGAATGCTTGGTTAGAGTAGGCCACCCCAAAGCCGGCATGTACTGCCATGTGTATGGCATTGTCAAAGTTGTCAGGCGGGAAGTCGTCTTTGTCAAAGACAACCCATGTTTGGTCAAAGTGGCTTTTTTGGCACTCGCTCTGTGCTCTTTGGACTACACGTATGGTCTCTCCTGCACCACCAACCGCAATTACCTGTGTTGCGCTCAGCTTGAAATAATGGCGTAGGTGATTAAAATAGTCCGGCTCCGTATTTAACCCTTCACAGACAATCAGAAAACGTTGTCGCTCCCGTCGTTCAGGCGCAGGAATTTGAAAATCAGGCGCTGCACGGCGGTGTTTGGCGTTTTTGAGTGCTGCCTTGTGCGCCTTTTTTTGAGCAATTTGTTCGGCACGTTTGTTCTTCATGTGTTACTTTTCCTAACCGACTTCAGGGTGAAAAATTTGAGAAAAGTCGCCAAGTAAAGGGACGCCTCCGTAGCGTCCTTGCAAATAGTTTTCCTCGAAATTATCTGTTTTTCGCCCGCCTTCATCTGTTTTAAAAGAAGCAAGCGAATACAACGAAGCTGCCCCGTAACGGTCTTTTTCTACAAACCAGATTTGGTCGCGGCGGAAAAGACTGGCACCGAGCAGATTGGTGTCGTGGGTGTTGAAAATAAGTTGGGCGTTATTGGGATTGGTTTCATTCGAGTTGAATAAACTTACAAGCTTATGCACCAAGTTAGGGTGTATTTTTGAATCCATTTCATCAATGACCAACACTTCACCGAATTCCAATGCTTTTAATATCGGTCCAGTCAGAGCGAAAAACTTCAATGTTCCGGATGATTCATCCTCGGAAAGATCAAATTCTACAAAACCTTTGTTTCTGTTGTTTTCGTCATAAACAGAATGAATAGTATTTACGCCTTCCATAAATTCAACAGATTTATCTTCTTCCATTCTTTTCTTGATAAATTCTTTTAATTGATCGGGCATTGCTTGAGGCAGGTTATTCATATCCATTTTTTTTACTGAAATATCTTCAATGCCGATGTCCGCTACTTTTAACAGGGAGACTATCTTGTTTTTTGAGTCTTCAACGCGGGTCATTGAATACCCCATGTAGCCATCTTCATGAAGTCCCGAAAGTTGATGAAATTTCTCAAACCAACTTAAAACGCTCTTCGCCACGGTATCGTTAAATTGAGCAGCTACCGACAGCATCAGTGCATTGTTACGCACCATATTTTCCTTGACTAAAAGATTGCCTTTTTTGAAAGACTTTGTATGAACGGTAAAATTTTGCCCCTCCCTGAAAAAAATTTCGACCTCCTTGGTATTCGGGCGATGATAGAGCCATTCTGAAACAACTTCCTGGGGGGTCGCCTCAAAACCGTAACGATACATCTCGTCTTCGTGAATGAAAACAATTTCAAACATGGATGGCTGCCCGACCGTCGCCGTATTGAGCCGAAATGGTTCGGTTTCTATTCGTTCCCCTTGTTGAGATTCTTTGGAAGATTTGAGGATAAAATTTTTCATGAAGTGCACAGCATCAACTAATTTGGTCTTTCCGCTGGCATTTGCGCCATATATAACCGCACTCTTCAGCAGTCGCAAGCCAAATTTCGGCATATCAAAAACATTTTCCTGCTCTCGAGTGGTTTTGTCGTAGTTGGAAGCAAAAAGAGTGAGTTTTACTTCCTCTTTGAAAACCTTAAAGTTTCGGATTGCAAACTGAACAAGCATAATAAAAGCCTTTTTTGAAAAATATAACGCAAAAGTAGGCTCTATTATTCATAAATATAAAAAATATTAAAAAAGACGTATTTCCGTGTCTGAATATTTAGTGGTGCATGTTGAGCCTAATGCTGGCTCAACACGCACCACTTCAAAGGGACTTCTAATACCCGAAATTCTGATTCAAATTCGGATTGTTCGCCAGGTCGTTCGACGGAATCGGGTAGATGTTGCGGAATTCAGGCACTGTAGCACCTTCTTTCACGCCGCCTTTCCATTGCCACAAATAGGTGCCGTTGGTAAACTGGCCAAAGCGCACCAGGTCGGTGCGGCGGTGGCACTCCCAGTACAATTCGCGGGCGCGTTCATCAAGTATGGCATCCAAAGTGAGGTTATTGGCGTTGAAGTTGCCACTGGAACCGGAATAGGCGCGTTCACGCACCTTATTGACGTACAGAAGGGCCTTGTTTTTGTCGCCCCCGCCAGCTCCACGCAGAATGGCTTCGGCGGCCATGAGGTACGCGTCGGCCAGACGGAACATGGGGAAGTCGGTGTCCGGATAATCGGTATCAGAACCCAGCGCGCCGGTAGAAGTTACGTTGCGGAACTTGTTGATGGCGTAACCGTCGGTAAACTGGCTCAGGTCTTCAATGTCGATGTTCTGGCCGTCGGTGTAAATTTTGCCGCGGCGGTCAAAGCTGTTGGTACGGAGCTGATAGGTGTAGTCCGGCCGATCCAAATCCAGATAAATGGTGTACTGACCATCGTCTGGGATCTGGATTTCCGCACCGTTTGCGTCCAACAGGCCGTCGGCACCGGTGTCACCCAGGCTGGTGGCGTCGTTCTGGTTGGCGCGTAACCGAAGGGTGCCGGCGGCGAGCTGTACGTTGACCAATGCGAGCTTGCCAGTCGCAGCATCCCAGTTAAAGTTGATATCGGTGTTGCCTGTAGCCGAGCCGATGATGCTCCATTGGCGTTTTTCGACGCTGTATGTGCGGTTGCTGCTGGTGGTCACGTCTAATTTGACGTAATACAAGCCTGCGTCTGCCACTTGAATGTTGGCCCCGTTGGCTTCCAGTTTGCCGTCGTTGTTGTTGTCGCCGTATTTGGTGAACGACTGTGAGGGCAACTGCCGGAAATGGAACTCCGAGTTGTTGTTCGGGAAGTAAATATAGCCTTCGTACTTCTTCTTGTTGATGGTATCGGCTGTTCCGATTTTAATGCTGTTGGCGATCCCGGCCGAGTCAAAGCCAATGTGGCTGGCAGACACGTAGTACACGGGGTATTTCACGGTGGAGCCTTCGTTATAATCTACGAGGATACCGGTGAGGTCTTGCGGGAATTTCTCCACAAACTGGCGGGTGGTACGGGTGCCACCCCATCCGCCTACGACACCCGAAGCCAGCGGGTCCATGGTGCCGCCGATACCTGCGCGGATGATGAAAGTGGTGCCGCCATAGGTGCGGGTGTTGACGCCGTCGAAGGCAATCGGGAAAATAATTTCCGAGGACGTGTGGTTGTCGGCCAAAAAGAGCTTTTGGTAGTCGGGCTCCAATTGATAACCGGCATTCAACACTTTTTCGCAGTAGGTAAGGCAATCTTCGTAGCGGTTGCCTGCACCGTATACTTCGGCGTTGAGGTACAGTTTGGCCAGTAGCATCCATGCAGCCGCCTGGTCGGCCCGGGCGTACTGGTTGGCGCGGGGTGCTGGCAGTTCCGTTTCGATGGCCTTCAATTCGGACTCGATGAAGTCAAACAGGTCTTTCCCCTGAATTTGCTGGGGAATAAACGACCCCACTACGTCGTTTTCAGTGCCAAATGGCACGTTGCGGAACAAGTCGAGGGCGTGCCAGTAGCTCAGGGCGCGCAGGAAACGGGCCTCGGCGCGGTACTTTTGCACTTCCGGTTTTAAGTCGCCCTGTCCACGTCCGTCCAATTTGCCATCGGTGGTTTCGCGTAAAAACTCGTTGACGAGTGCCACCTGATAAAAAACACGGCTGTAAAAGGCATAAATAAACCCGTCTGCTGCCGACCAGGTCTGTGCGTGAAAGTCTTTGATGGTTTGGTCGTTCCAGGCGATGACGGCCTCGTCGGTGGAGAGTTCCTGATGGTACCAAAATCCGCGGAGGTACTGCCCGAAACCTTCATCAATGCCGGTAATGTCTGGTTGTCCTGCGGGTCCTTGCTGGCCCGACACGGCATATCCGGCGTACAGTTTGGCCAATACCTGTTTGTAGGCAGCCGGATTGTCGTATACCACGTCGGCGGTCAACACGTCCGGGTCGAGCGGCACGGTGTCAAGGTCTTTAAAACAACCGACTGTTCCGATGAGGAGTACGGCGATGGCGAGTAATATTTTTTTGTTTATCATGGTAAGAAGTGATGTGTTGAGTTAGAAATTGACGTTTGCGCCAATCAGGAAGGTTCTTGGGCGTGGGTAAATGTTGTTGTCGATGCCATTTGAAATTTCCGGATCAAGTCCATCATACGGAGTAACGACGAATGGATTCTGAATGGTCGCGTACACATTGAAGTAGCTGATGAACCCGTTTCGTTTGCCAATGCCGGTATTGGCGTCGCCATTGCCGATGCCGACAGAAACATTTTTCTGAAACACGTGGCTCAAGTCATACGCGAGCGTAAAGTGGTCGATGCGGAAGAAGTCTGCTTTTTTGACAAAATGGTCGCTGAAGGTCAGGTTAGCCTGGTCGAACACATTGAGGTCAACGCCCGATTGATGAATGTTTGACAGGTAGTTGGTCGACGAATACAGCCGGTTGAGGTATCCCATGTCGGTTTGTACGTTGTTGTACACGTATTGGCCGAGGTTGGCGCGGCCGGCAAAGGAAAACGTGAAGCGTTTGACACTCAAATTGTTGGTAAAGCCGATGGTAAAATTCGGAGCCGGGTTTTTGTAACGGTACTTATCCAGGTCATTGTCCAAGCCGTCATCGTTTCGGTCTACAAACGTCCCTTCCACAAGCTGCCCGTTCTCGTCGTACACCTGTTCTTTGACGTAAAAAGAACTGGGTGCATATCCTACGGAGTGAATCTGGATGTTGCTGCCTACACCACCTGCAATACCACCGGTGAGCACGCCTATATAGTTAGAGTCAATGCTGGTGGTCAGTTTAGTGATCTCGTTTTTATTGTAGGCAAAGTTGGTGTTGAAGTTCCAGTCGATCACCGAATTGCGGATTGGGGTAAAGTTCAAGGCCAATTCAACGCCCCGTGTTTCCAGAGAGCCTACGTTGCGGGTCGCTTCGTTGGTGAGGTTTGACAGGGCTGCCAACTGGATAAAGTTGAGGAGGTCGTCGGTGTTGCGCTGGTACACGTCAATGGAGCCGCCCACGCGGTCGCGGACGATGCTGAAATCCAGACCCAGGTTGTACGTGGTGGTTTCCTCCCATTTAATGTCGGCAATGTAGCCGTTGGGGCGCACGGTTTGGATAAATTCATCGCCAAACTGATAGGCTGCATTGTTTTGGCCAAACTGGTAACGGGCGAGGTAAGCGTAGTAATCACCGATGTCCTGTTGGCCGGTGATGCCCCAGCTGGCACGCAACTTGAGGTAATTGAAATGTTGCTGGTCGTTGTCAAACAGTTTCACACCCACGGCGGCGGCCGGGAAAAGGCCCCAGCGGTAATCCGGGTCAAAACGCGAGGTGCCGTCGCGACGCAGTGTAAAGGTAAAATAGTATTTGTCCAGCAAATCGTAGTTTACACGGCCGAAGAGCGACACGAGGTAGTATTCAGCCGGGTCTCTGTTTTCGGTGGTTTCGGCGGGCGTGCCAGCCGAGTCGGAGTTTTTAGAGTAGTTGTCTACCTCAAAATGTTGCCAGGAGTAACCGCCCATGATGTCAAAACCGTGAATACCCCAGCGGTTTTTGTAGTTCAGGTAAGTTTCCAGCAGGGTGTTTTTCTTGGTTTGTTCGTAGTAGTTGTTTACCCCGCCGCCGTTGATGGCGTCAAATGCAAATGCCGCATAATTGGGCACAGTGATGGTGCCTTCGCCCCTGGCGTAATCATAGCCGAGGTTGAGGTTGGCGTGCAATTCTTTGATGAAGGGCAGGCGGTAGTCCACGTTCACGTTGGTGATGTACTGTTTTACGGTGGAGTTGTCGTTGCGCAGTTCCAGCAAAGCAATGGGGTTGGTGGGTGCGAGTGAGTTGGGGTTGCCAGCCTGGGTCCAGGTGGTGTACCCGCCAAAACGGTCGGTGGTATCGGCCCGTACAGGTTGGGTAGGATCAAAACGCAGAGCGTTGCCGATGGCACCACGGTCGGCAAAGTGGTTGTCGTTCAAAATGCCCTTGAAGTGAAAGTTTACCTGAAGGGTATTGTCAATGAAGCCAGGAGAGAGGTTTACGGCGGCAGAATAGCGGCTGAACTCGTCGGTTTTTAACAATCCCTCTTTAAAGGTGTACCCCAGCGACACGCGGTAGGGGATAATGCCCACGCCGCCGGAAAAGCTGATGCTTTGGTCGGTGCCGAAAGCCGTTTGGTAAATTTCGTCCTGCCAGTCGGTGTTGGCATTGCCCAACAACCCTAAAGAAGGGTGTGGCTTATCGGTTGGGTCTTCTGTGAAGTACAGGTCGTTGATGGTTTTGCGGTATTCGTCGGTGTTCAGCACATCCACCTTGTTCGAAGCCTCTCCCCACGATACGTTACCGTTGTAGCCAACCTGCAGTTTTCGGCCCAATTTGCCTTTTTTGGTGGTGATGATGATGACGCCTGCCGAGGCGCGGTTGCCGTAGATGGCGGTGGCGGCAGCGTCTTTGAGCACGGTAAAAGTTTCAATATCGTTCGGATTCACGATGTTGAGGGGGTTTCGGCTGCCGGATACGCCACCGTTGTCCAAGGGCACCCCGTCGACCACGATGAGCGGATCTTTGTTGGCAGAGAGGGATGATTCGCCGCGGATGCGGATCTGGGAGCCGCCGCCGGGGGAGCCGTCAGTGGTCACCACTACGCCGGGTACCTTGCCAGCGATCAACTCTTGTGGCCCCGTGATGGCACCTCGGTTGAACTGTTCGGATGAGGTAGTTTGTACCAGGCCAGTGGCATCTTCGCGTTTGACGGTACCGTAACCGATGACCACCACCTCGTCGAGGGTGCTGGAGGCGTCAAGCGCAATGTCTACCTGATCCGAACCGACTATGCTGTACTCTTTGGCTTCGTAGCTCGAATAGCTGACCATAAGGGCCGTGGCATTGTTGGACACCGTAAGTCGGAAGCGGCCGTCGATGTCGGTAGAGGTGCCATTGCCGGGCGTCTCTTTTTCCACCACGGTAGCGCCAATGAGTCCTTCGCCGGTTTCGCCATCTTTAACGATACCAGTAATGATTCTTTGCGCTTGCAGCGTATGTTGTGCAGCAAAAATGCACAGCACAATGGCAAGTGTTTTTGTGAAAGTGTTGTAAAATAGCTTCATACTGTAATGGGCTTGAACTGATTGTTAACAATGTGTTTGGCAAAATGTCCACCCTTTGTAGCATCATTACACTAAGTAGAGTGGAGAATTTGAATCTGGATTAAAAAAACAGCGATTTGTCGGAAACCAACACGAATATTTTTCCGTGTAAAGTTCTCACAAAATTAAAAAACAACTTAACTTTGTGACAAAGTTACACTAAGCCTAACTTTCCACAACAAAATTTTTTAAAAAATGAACCTACGTCTATTTTTTACCATTGCCTTCTGCAGCCTGATGTTTTCGGGTTTCAGCCAAATCAACTCCGTTGGCCTGATCGGCTCGGCCAGCCCTTTTGGGTGGGACGCTGATACCAACCTCGTTAAGGGCATCGACAGCACTTACAGCATGAAAATCAACCTGGTTGCCGGTGAATGCAAGTTCCGCGCCAACGATGCCTGGGACATCAACTGGGGCGATGTCGGCTTCCCCTTCGGTACAGGTACCCAGGGCGGTGCCAACATTCCCGTTAAGGTGGCTGGCGAGTATTCAATCGACTTCAACGCCATCACCGGCGCGTATGAATTCGAAATCACCTCCCCCATCGGCATCATCGGCAACGCTACGCCAAAAGGCTGGGACGAAGACACCAACATGTATCAGGATTCGATTGATGACAACAAGTTTTACATTGTCCTCAACCTGAAACTCGGCGAGTGCAAATTCCGCTTCAACGACGACTGGGCCAGAAACTGGGGTGCTAAAGACTTCCCGGCAGGTGTCGGCGTTCAAAATGGCGACAACATTCCTGTGGCTGCTGCTGGCCGCTACCGCATCGACTTCGACACGCTCACTGGTGCCTACGCGTTTACCGAAATTCCGGAATTCAAAACCATCAGCATCATTGGCGACGGTACACCTGGCGGCTGGAGCAACGACACCCCGCTTAAAAAAGACGCCGCCAACCCCGATCTCTGGACTGGTAATGTAGACCTTGTAAACGGTTTTGCAAAATTCCGCGCCGACAGCGCCTGGACCTACAACTGGGGCGGCACCACCTTCCCTTCCGGTATTGCTACACCCAACGGCGACAACATCCCCGTAACCGCTGGACGCTACCAGATCAGCTTCAACGTCAAAACCTTAGAGTACAACTTCCTGCTTATTCCCGCTTACTCGGCCATCGGCATCATTGGCACCGCCAACCCGGGCGGTTTTGATAACCCTACCCCTTTGACTGCCGACCCGGATAACGAAGGTGTATGGAAAGTGCGCGTAGTGTTGCTCACTGGCGATGCTTATTTCAAAGCCGACGACGACCTGTGGGCTGGCAGCGGTTTCCCCAACGGCACAGCTGAAATCGACGGTGCACCCATTCCCGTGCCCGCTGGCGAGTACAAAATCTCGTTCAACACCATCACTGGTGAGTACACTTTTGAGGAATTGGTTATTTACAGCACCGTAGGCATCATCGGCCCTGCTACGCCCCTTGCTACTTGGGATACAGACGTGGACATGTTCCAGGACGCCAATGACGAAATGCTCTGGTACCTCCCGTCTATCCTGTTGAATGAAGGCGAATGCAAATTCCGCGCAGAAGACTCCTGGGCAGTTAACTGGGGTGCTAAAGATGTGGCCTCTCAAGAAGACATCTCCGGTATTGGCGCACAAGACGGCCCCAACTTCAAAGTAAAAGCGGGCGTCTATGGCATCACGCTGCGTGCCGTGAAAAACGAAGGCGAATACGTATTTGGCCCGGAAGTGAAAACAAGTGAATTGCTCAACTACAGCGTGGTGAAGTTGTTCCCTAACCCGGTTTCCGACAAACTGAACATCGAGATCACCGAAGCCAAATTGCGCGGCGAATTGAACGTGACCATCTTCAGCAACCAGGGTGCACGCGTATACTCCAACACCATGAACATCCAGGAGCAGGCGTCGATCCAGATCGGCGATCTTACCCCGGGTGTATACTGGCTGCACATGACCAACGGTACGTACATCGTGGGCAAGCAGTTTGTGGTGACCAAGTAAGCACTCGAATCCGGTTTGCCGGTTTGTAAATGAAAAACCCGGGTGGATCAAGTTGGTCCGCCCGGGTTTTTTTGTGCCTTCCCCCCGAATATACTGTTTGAGGTGCTGGATGTATTCTTTATTAATCGGAAAAATTAAAAAAATGCCACTTAATCATCTGTTGATTCGGTCGATTCTCCTTCCTGGCCAAACCATGCTGCAAGCTGGCTTTGTTCAGCGGCACTCAGTTTGGCTTCCGGGTGCAACCACACGTAGCTGTACATGGGCATTTCACCTTCAGACACCATTTCGCCGCATTCTTCCAGTTTTTCCGCTTTTTTAGTGGCCGGGTAAGCAGCCCATTCAGAAAAATTGAGGTGTTCGCGGCCCTCTACGATGTGGTCTCGGAGCAACCAGGACACCGGCGCTACGTAGCTGTACCACGGGTATTTGGTCTGGTTGGAGTGGCAGTCGTAACAGGCTGCCTTGATCAGTGCGGCCGTTTCGGGTGGCGCCATTGCCGCCGTCAGGTAATCTTTAGAAGGGTCAGCAGGCGGGTTGGTTTTGTCAATTTGGAAGAATTGGATCAATAGAAAGAGGGCGGGAAAAGCCCAGAGCCATTTTTTCATGGTTGAGGAGCGGAGGGGTTGAGGAGTTGAGGAGTTGAGGAGTTGAGGAGTTTAGGAGTTTAGGAGTTTAGGGGTTGAGTTGCAAGCAGCGATGAAGCCAAGATCGGTATCTTTGTCTTTGTTTTTTGCACTATTCGATCAAATACGTATATTTTAAGACGAGTTGAGCAAAAAACCCAATACTTTAGCCCAACTTTTCATCTACCGTTTGTAAATCACTTGTTAAGCAATTTTCCCATGTTGAAACACCTAATCAGCTTTTCGTTTTTGCTGCTGACATGCCATATCCAGGCGCAGGATTTTTGGAAGGAAGCCTCTGCTGCAATGCGCTCATTGCCCGGCGAACGCCGAATTGTTCCCCAAACATTTCGCAGCGTTGAGCTTGACGTAGCGGGGCTGTCGTCGTGGCTTACGCAGGTGCCAGAGCGCTTTACCAAAGCTTCCCATAAAATGCCAGTGTTGGTATTGCCTATGCCTGACGGCAGCAGCCAGCGTTTTCGCCTGGTCGAGTCGCCCGTCATGGCACCAGAACTGCAAAGTCGCTACCCTGAAACGCGTTGTTTCACCGGTTATGGCCTCGACGAGTCCGGTGCGCTTTTGAAATGTGATTTGACCCCCTGGGGTTTTCATGCCATGATTTTGCGCCAGCAGGCCGAAACGGTATTTATCGATCCATACATCCACGGAAATACGGCATACTACACCGTTTATTACAAAAAAGACTACGCGTCCAGTCCGGATGACCTGGCCACTTGCGCCACCGAAAACAACTCGAAGGAACTACTGACCGTTGACAATGCACAGGCGTCTCAGGGCGACTGCCAGCTTCGCCGGTACCGCTTGGCACTGGCCTGTACCGGCGAGTACGCCTTTTTTCACGGCAACACCAAACCCCTGGTTATAGCGGCTTTCAACACCACCATGAACCGCATCAACGGCATATATGAGCGGGAGTTGGACGCCACAATGCAACTCGTGGCCAAAAATGACACCCTGATTTTCCTGGACGCCGCCACCGATCCGTATACGAACAACAGCGGCTCCACCATGCTGGGCCAAAATGTGACCACCTGCAACGCGAGGATTGGTACGGCCAACTATGACATAGGGCACGTGTTCAGTACTGGTGGTGGTGGCATCGCTTCCGTCGGGGTTGTCTGTGACAACAGCAACAAGGCCCGTGGCGTAACCGGCCGCGGCGCACCCATTGGCGACGCTTTTGACGTGGATTATGTGGCGCACGAAATGGGACACCAGTTTGGCGGACAGCACACGCAAAACAACGATTGCAACCGCGTTAACGGCAGTTCAATGGAGCCAGGCAGTGCTTCTACCATTATGGGCTATGCCGGCATTTGTTCTCCCAACGTACAGAGCAATTCGGATGACTATTTTCACGCCATCAGCCTGCAACAGATGACAGCGGTCATTGTGACCGGCAACGGCAATACTTGTCCGGTCAAAATCAACACGGGCAACAATGCCCCTACGGTGAACGATGTGACCAATTTCACCATCCCGCGCGCTACACCTTTTGCGCTGACGGCCATTGGTACAGACGCCAACGGCGACGCCCTGACTTACTGCTGGGAGCAAATGGACGCGCAGTTTGCCACCATGCCCCCGGTATCTACCAGCACCGGCGGCCCGTTGTTCCGCAGCTTTGATCCTTCCAGTTCGCCTACGCGCTATTTTCCCCGTTTGGTTGATCTGGTAAACAACACAAACCCAACCTGGGAGAAGCTGCCCACGGTTGCCCGCACCATGAACTTTCGCGTCACCGTGCGCGATAACCACCCTGGCGGCGGTTGTACGGCTGAAGACAACGTGGTGGTCACCGTTTCCGGTTCGGCAGGCCCTTTTGTGGTTACCCAGCCCAACACAAGCGGCATCATCTGGATCAGTGGCACCACTCAGGAAATTACATGGGATGTGGCCAACACGAATGTTCCGCCGATCAATACCGGAAACGTGCGCCTGACATTGTCCACCGACGGCGGCTTGACGTACCCTGTTGTGCTCAGCGCCAGCACCCCTAACAATGGATCTGCTTCAGTCGTGGTACCTGCCGTCACTTCTACCCAGTGCCGTGTACGGGTAGAGGGCCGAAACAACATCTTCTTTGACATCTCTGACAACAATTTTACCATCAGGGAGTTCCTGGCTCCCGCGTACAGCCTTGACCTGTCTACCAGTGCAGCCGCAGTGTGCTCCGATGACACCCTGCTGGTCAATATCACTGCTACGCCATTTAGCGGATTTGATAGTACCATTAGCCTGAACATCGCTGGCCTGCCGCCGGGTGCAACCGCAGTGTTCAATCCCGCTGTCATAGCCGCCGACGGCAGCTCGGTGTTGAGCATCACGGGGTTTAATCCGGCCATGGCGGGCAATTACATAGCAGTCGTTTCGGCTTTGGGTGACAGCATACAGCAGACATACGACATTGAGATCGACGTGGTACCTGGCGCCCCCGTAGGGCTGTCTAGCCTGATTGCACCGGTAGATGGAGCAAACATGGAAACGCTGTTGCCCGTTTTGCAGTGGAGTGCGGTGAATTTTGCCAAGACGTACCGGGTACAAGTGTCTACCAACCCTTCCTTTGATCAAAGCGCATTGGTGTTCGACAACGAGGTAGCTGCCACTGGTGTTCAAGTGCCCGGACCCGGTTTGGCAAATGGTACCGTTTATTACTGGCGCGTACAAGCCGTGAATTCCTGCGGCGAAGGAGCCTGGTCGCCTTTTCAGGCTTTTCAGGTGGGCAATTCTAACTGTGATCAGGTGTTTAGCGCTGCAGGCTTGCCCATCGTGATTTCCAGTTCCAACAGCAGCACCATATCGTCCACGGTGAACGTACCGGCGAATGCGCTGATAGAAAATGTAAAAGTGTCTGTGGACATTACCCACACGTGGGTGGGCGACCTGAGCGCTTCGGTGGTGTCGCCCGGCGGCGATACTGTATTGTTGTTTGATCGGCCAGACGTGCCTTTCTCCGAATTCGGATGCAGCGGCGATAACCTTGATCTGGTTTTTGACGACATGGCTGTGTTGACCGCCAATGACCTGGAAACTACCTGCGAGTTGGATCCGGCAATAGCGGGCTCGTTTATGCCCATTGAGTCGTTGTCTGCCTATACTGGCCAAACGGCGCAAGGCACCTGGACCCTATTGGTGTCTGACTTTTTCGAACAGGACGGCGGTGCCCTCACTGCCTGGAGCCTCGATTTTTGTTTCCCATTAGGAACAGACACGGCGGTATTGCTCACCAATGACACCCTATTTACAGGCGTTGGCCTCTCGGGCATTGTTTCAACCAGTACATTGGAGATGCAACTCAACGGTACGGCCGCGCAAGGCATATTTACCCTGCTCGAACTGCCCCAGCACGGTGTGCTGCGCCTGAATGCTGTGCCATTAAGTATTGGCGGAACTTTTACCCAGGCGGACATCAACAACGGTATCGTAACGTACCTGCACAGCGGCAACGCCCAAACAGCTGACGCTTTCCGTTTTGACGTGTTTGACGACGCCACCAACGGTTGGTTGCACAACCAAACTTTCAACATCCGCATTGTACAAAACACGCTGACGGCCAGTGCGGCTGTTTCGCAAGCGGTGACCTGTGTAGGCACCGCCGATGGCACCATAACAGCTACCGCCGCCGGCTTGCCCGGGCCTTACACCTACAGCCTGAACGGGGGCGCTTCCCAAAGCGGCAACACGTTTACCGGTTTGCCGGCAGGATCGTACACGGTGGTAATCACCGGTGCGTTTGGATTTACAGCTACGTCCAATACAGTGGTTTTGGAAAATCCTGCACCGCTGACCCTGAATGCCATCGTTGTAGACGATGACATTACCGCCAACGGCACGGGTGGTACCGGCACTTTGGAATACAGCCTCGATGGTACAATCTTCCAGAGCAGCAACCAATTCCTGGATCAGCCAAACGGCATTTACACGGTTACGGTTCGGGATGCCAACGGCTGTACTACGTCGGCACAAGCCATTGTAGCGGTAAATACGCTGCTGGTGGCTGCCGTACAAACGGCAATGATTGCATGCAACGGCGAATCGACAGGAGCCATCACGGTTACCGTCGGCGGCGGAACCATGCCCTACACCTACACGTACGACGGCATCAACTTCAGCCCCAACAGCGTTATTCCTGACCTGCCCGCCGGATCATACACCATCACGGTAACCGATAATGTCGGTTTCACTGCCTTAACCAATACCGTAAACATCGGGGAGCCTTCGGCCATCATCGTATCGGCAAACGCAGTCAACAATGCCATCAACGCCACCGCTGTTGGCGGCACGGGGGCCATTCAGTTTAGCCTCGACGGTACCGTGTACCAGCCTGGAAATGTATTCACCAACGTGGTAAACAACACCTACACGGTGTACGCACGCGACGCCAATGGTTGCACGTCGACCAACACTGTGGTGGTCAATGTACCGCCCCCTACCGCTGCGGTTGAAGCTGTGACGGATGCGACTTGTTTTGGTGACAACAACGGGACTGTACAATTGTGCATCGACGGCATTTGGCCGCCCTTTGTAGTAGGCATAAACACTCCCGGTGCCGTTATTCAGGCCGTTGGCGGCTCGTGCACATCGAACCTCAGCATCAGCAACCTGGGTAATGGCGCTTACACCATCACCATTACAGACGCGCAGGGACTTTCCACCATATTGGCCGCTGCGGTGACGGAGCCTCCACAGATAGTATTGAACGTAACAACCAATGGCGACACCATCATTGCCGCAGGCAGTGGTGGTACGGGCAGCTTAGTGTACAGTGTCGACAGCCTGAACTGGCAAACCAGTCCGGTTTTTCCGGATTTGCCCAATGGAATTTATACGGTGTATGTGCGCGATGCCAATGGTTGCATTGCCACCAGGACAGGCGTTGTGGTTACCAGCAGTACCATTGATGTGGTGCAACGCTGGGGTCTGCAGGTATCGCCCAACCCCGGCAAAGGTCTGTTCCAACTCCACGTACTCCAGGCACCACAAAACCTCCGCATCGACGCTTTCGACGCCACCGGCCGATTGCTGCTTCAACAGCGCTTCCAAAATCCGGCAGGCGAATGGAATGCTGCAATTGACCTCACTACACAGCCTGCTGGCTTGTATTGGTTGCGCCTGAGTGCCCAGGGGCAGAGCGGTGCGGTGAAGGTTATTATCCATTGATAGCAGTTTGGGGTTTGGGCTAAACCCCAAACCCCAAACTCTAAACTCCAAACTCTAAACTCCAAACTCTAAACTCCAAACTCTAAACCCTAAACTCCAAACTCCAAACTCCAAACTCCAAACTCTAAACTCCAAACCCCTATGCCTGTCCTGGCAACGACCGCTTTTGCTCCCAGGCCCAAGCACTCTGCATAATGTCTCGGATTTGGTATTGGGGTTCCCAGCCCAGCAAACGTGCAGCTTTGGAATAATCGGCGTACACCGCTTCTACGTCGCCGGCACGGCGCGGTCCCAGGCTATAATTGAGTTTGATGCCCGTACTTTCCTCAAAGGCATGAATGGCCTCGAGCACCGTTACGCCTTGTCCGATACCCAGATTAAATGTTTCGCAATTGGAAGCGTCAAGGTTTTGCTGTAAGAATTGGAGGGCTTTGGTATGCGCATTGGCAAGATCCATCACGTGAATATAGTCGCGTATGCAGGAGCCGTCACGCGTATTGTAGTCAGTGCCATGCACCGCCATGCCAGGGCGTTTGCCGATAGCCGTTTCGGTGATGACAGGTACGAGGTTGGCGGCCGGATTGGTGGGGCTTTCGCCCATCAAAGCCGAGGGATGCGCGCCAGCCGGATTAAAATATCGGAGCAGGATGGCCTTGAATGCTGGATGTGCCGCGCAGTAATCGCGGATGATCTGTTCGCCCATTACTTTGGTGCTTGCGTAGGGGCATTGTGCCGGTTCGAGGGGCGTGTCTTCCATCACCGGAAGGGCCTTGGATTGGCCGTAGACAGAGCACGAGGATGAAAAAATGAGGTGGGGCACCTTGAATTCCCGCATACAAGCCAGCACATTGAGCAAACTGATCAAGTTGTTTTGGTAGTATTCCAAGGGTTTTTCAACCGATTCATTGACCAGTTTAAGTGCCGCAAAGTGGATGACGCCATCCAAATTGGGGTACTCCTCGAACACACGACGGGTGGCCGCCATGTTGGTGAGGTCAACGGTGTGGTGCGACAATTCGTGGCCGGCAATGGACTCAATGCCATCAATAACTTCCGGGCCGGAATTGGCGTAATTGTCTACCGAAATGGGTTCGAACCCATTGTTAAAAAGGTCAACTACGGTGTGGCTGCCGATGTAACCGGTACCACCGGTTACCAATACTTTGGATTTGCGGGACATGTTTTATAAGTTAAAGTGCAAAGAAGACGCTAATTACGGGATATGTAGGTTTTTGACGCGGTAAGTTAAGGTTAATCTTCGTCCTTTGTCGGGTATCCGATATGTGCGCAGCCTGGTTTTGTTGCCACCGCGAGGGCAAGCTCACCTCAAAAAATACTACAATAACTGTTGTGCAATACAAGGATCATTGACGCGTTTGATCGCTTATTTGACCAAAACGGCTCCATTACCATGCGCTTTCTCACCCGCCTGCTCCTCGCGTATGCCACCCTGCTTGCTGCTTGCAGCGCCCCTAAAAAAACGGCCTATGCGCCAATTAAACCCATTACGCCCACCAATACGGCGACCACCACCTCTGCCATCAAACTGCGCACAGACAACCGCAGCGTACAATGGTTAGACAGCGACCGCCTCATGCCTGTGCTCGAAGAAGCCCAGCGCCTGCACAAACCTGTATTTGTCGATTTCGATGCCGATTGGTGCGCACCATGCAAAGTGATGGACGAAGAAGTGTTCTCGCTGCCCGTCGTCTACAATTTTCTCAATGCCAATTTTATGTGCCTTCGGGTGCTTTACGACAGCCCAACGGGGAAAAACATCAGCAGCTTGTATGAAGTGGAAAGCCTTCCCACTGTACTGTTTCTCAGCCCCAAAGGCGTGGTACTCGAACGCGAAACCGGTATGAGCACGCCCACGCGCCTGCAAACCATGGGCAACGCCGCCCTTAAGAAATTGTAAAACCCGACGGAATGCGGAATACGGAATGCGGAATTTTCTCATCATTTCGGATTTTATGCATCATTACCAATAATTTAGCAAAAGAATAGAGCGAATGTGCAAATTCCGCATTCCGCATTCCGCATTCCGTATTCCGCATTCCGCATTCCGTATTCCACATTCCGTATTCCGCATTCCGCATCATTCTTCCAGGAGCACGCGTGCTTTTTGTTGAAATCCTACTGCCGTCAGGCCCTTGTCGAAGAGCCAATACACCACGGGTACGACAATGAGGGAGAGGAACATAGACGAATTAAGTCCACCGATGATGGCCCAGGCCAAGCCATTCTTCCAGTCGGCACCGGGGCCATGGCTAAGGGCCAGGGGCAGCAACCCGATGACCATAGCAATGTTGGTCATGAGCACCGGCCTAAAGCGCAGTTTAGTGGCTTGCAAAAGGGCGTGCTCCAGCGGAAACCCTTTCTTCTGAAGATCATTTGCAAAATCGACCACCAAAATAGCGTTTTTACCCACCAATCCCACCAGCATCAGCAGGCCCAATCCTGTAAACACGGTTAGGTTTTCCCGTGCCAGCGCCAGGGCCAGAAAAGCGCCAATGACCGACAGCGGAATAGACACCAGCACTACTAATGGGTATACCCAATTGTCGTACAGGGCCACCATGATGAGATAAACCAACACTAAAGAGGCCCAAAGGGCAAATCCGAGCGTTGCAATACCCTGTTGCTGGCGCTTGAGGTCGCCACCATATTCAATATAACTGCCTTGCGGCAGCGCAAGTTGATCCAATTGGGCTTTGATGTCGCGCGCAACCGAACCATTGGGGCGACCAATCACCTGGGCTTGCAACATGACAGACGGCAGGCGGTCGCGGCGTTCCAGTCGATTGGGCGCATTGCTCTCGCTCACCTCCGCAAACTGCCGAAGGTACACCGCAGCGCCAAGGGGATTAACAAACGACAGGTTGCGCACATCGTCGGCACTGCGCCGGTCAAACGCATCCAGTTGAACACGGATGGGGTATTCATAATCGCCGTCGCGGTAGCGGGCTTCCGAGTTGCCGCTAAAAGCATTTTGCAACGTGAGGCCCACTTGAGCCATGGTGAGCCCGTAATCGGCCATACGCTGTCGGTTCACCTCCACCTGTACTTCGGGATTGCCGCCTTCCACCGTAGACGCAATTTCTACACAACCAGGCACGCTGCCCATGATCTGGCGAACGGTATCCGATACCGCAAGCAAACTGTCGAGCGTCGGGCCCATCAGCATGATTTCGATGGGCGAAAACGACAAGCCCAAAATATCGATCGGAGATGTTTTAAACCGGGCACCAACGATGCGTTCTTCAAGCCGAATTTTTGCCTGCCGCGCAAATACGTCGGTAGTGATGGTGCGCGGAAAGCCAAAGGGCGTGAGAAAAACATGGATCTCCGCTATGTAAGGATTATTTAGGCCAAATGATTTATTGTTGGCCCCCACAGTGGTAAAAAGATTCACCACTTCTGGCTGTTGCCTCAGCCAGTTTTCCACGGTTTTGGTCACGTCGTCGGTCTGGGCCAATGAGGCATCGCGAGGGAGGTTTATTTCAATCAAAAACTCGCCCCGTTCACCTGGATCAAAAAACGCATTGCCGATAAATCCTTTGGTGAGCAACAAAAAAGAAGCGGCAAACAGACCGGTAGCAGCCAAAACGGTAGACCAGCGCGTCCACGGGTTTTTCAATGCCCATCGCAGGGCCGACACAAAACCTTCTGAAAGCCAGTCTAAAAATTTTTCAAAACCGAGGATAAATCGCCCCACAGCATTTTTTCCCTCAAAATGATGCACCTTCCCAATGCGTGAGGTCAGCCAGGGTACAAGGGTGAATGATACCAGCAGCGACATCAGCGTGGAGGTGAGCACCGTCATGCAAAACTGCCGCAACAAATTGGGTACCAAACCAATGGTAAATACGATGGGCAGAAACACCACCACGTCCACCAATGTGATGCTCAGGGCAGTAAACCCGATTTCCATACGGCCATCGTACGACGCCTGTACGCGGTTTTTGCCCATTTCAAGGTGTCGGTAAATGTTTTCAATCACCACAATGGCGTCGTCGACCAGGATGCCAATAGCTAAGGAGAGGCCGAGCAGCGACATGAGGTTGAGCGAATACCCGAACAACTTCATCATGACAAACGTGCTGACGATGGAGGTAGGGATGGAAATGAGCACGATGGCCGCATTGCGCAGGCTGTGCAGGAACAGCAACATCACCAGCCCCACCAGCAACACAGCCAGAAGCAGGTCGTGCACCACGGCATCGGTGGCCTTTTGGGTAAAATTGCTGCCATTGGCCACCACTTGAAAGCGCAGGCCCTCGTCGGCATAGTCCACTTCAAGCTGTTTGAGCCGCTCCAGTACGCGTTCCGACATGTCTACGGCGTTGGCGTCGCCCTGCTTGCGGATGCTTAAACCCACAGCAGGCTGCCCGCCGGTACGGCAAATGATCTCCGGATCGCGAATGCCGTCTTGCACATCAGCAATGTCTCTGAGGTAAATGGACGAACCGAGTTTGTTTTTTCCGACCACCAGGTTGCGGATGTCGTCGAGCGCCAGAAATTTTCCGGCCAGCCGAATGCGCAGTTGGCCATCTTCGCCGGATACTTTTCCGGTGGGAAAATCCAGGTTGGCCGTCTGCACTGCTTGTGCCACTTGCAACAGCGACAAGCCGTATTGCTCCAACCGCTGGCTGCTGATGTTCACCCTGATCTCACGCTCTTCGCCACCGAGCACGCCTACCTGCGCTACGCCTTTCACCTGGGCTATTTCAGGGGCTACCCGGTTGGACACCAGATCGAAAAAAGCTGTGCCCGTGGCGTTGGCCGACACGCCGAGGCGCATGACCGGCAGTTCGTCGAGCGCAAATTTATTGATCACGGGCGCGCGCACTTCCCGCGGGAGTGAAGGCAGTATTTGATTGACCTTGCGCTGCATTTCCTGCACCGCCTTGTCTAAATCTACGGCCTGGTCAAGTTCCACGCCTACAAACGAGGCGTTTTCTTGCGAGCCCACCTGAATCTGGTCTATGCCTTCCAGCGAGGAAATAGCCTCTTCCAAGGGTTTGCTCACGGCATTTTCCACTTCGGCCGGGGAGGCACCCGGGTACAGGGTGATGATGGTGACTACCGGCGGACTGAATTTGGGCACCATCTCGATCGGCAGGGTATAATACGCTGCAACCCCAAGAAAGGTGAGCACCGCAAACAACACGATGATCAAAGACGGACGTCGTATGGAAAGGGCCGTAAGGTTCATAGGCATAAACGCGAAGATACGACGGGTAAGGAAAACGTATTCTATTTTCCTAATTATCCAACACCACAATCTCCATGCGCGAATTCACCGCATGCTCCGTTTCGGAGCATTCCACGCCGTCGAGGCAGCGGTTGCGGGGTTGTGCCTCGCCCTTGCCCGTAGTTTTGATGCGTTTGCCATTGATGCCCCTGTATTCCAGATAGTTTTTGGCGTTGGCGGCGCGGGTCTCGGAGAGGGTAAGGTTTTTAGAAGCATCGCCACGGGTGTCGGTGTGTACAATCAGTTCGATGGCCATATTCGGATAGCGGGTAAGCAATTCGTATACCGCATCAAGGTGGCGTACCGCACTCTGGTTCAGGGTAGACTGGTTGTACTCGAAATTAATTTTGTCCATCACAACCACCGATCCTGCCTTTAACGGGACGACGGAATTGCCTTCCTCCCCCAACCCCATAAAAGACATCGCCCTGGGCCAAACCCGCATGGTAACCATCACCGGCCCCGACGGCACGCCGCTGAACGCCCGCATGATCCTGCCCACCAACTTTGACCCCGCCAAACGGTATCCCGCCATAATATACGTCTACAACGGCCCGCACGTGCAATTAGTCACCAACTCCTGGCTGGCAGGCGGCGAACTGTGGATGCACCGCATGGCCCAGTTGGGCTACGTGACCTTCAGCCTCGACGGCCGCGGCTCGGCCAACCGTGGGTTTGCGTTCGAAAGCGCTGTACACCGCCGTTTGGGCGACGCCGAGGTGGCCGACCAGTTGGCCGGCGTGGCGTTCCTGAAAAGCCAGGAGTTCATAGACACTGCCCGGCTGGGCGTATATGGCTGGAGCTATGGCGGGTTTATGACCACCTCGCTGATGTCGCGACCCGAATCGGCCGGCGTGTTCAAATGTGGCGTGGCCGGTGGGCCGGTTATCGACTGGCGCATGTACGAGATCATGTACACCGAACGCTACATGGATACCCCGCAGGAAAATCCGGAAGGCTACGACAAGAACAGCCTGTTCAAATACGTCGACAACCTCCAGGGCCGCCTGCTGATGATCCACGGCAGTTCAGACGACGTGGTGCTGTGGCAACACTCCCTGCGCTACATCCGCGAATGCGTGCGCAAAGGAAAACAGATCGATTATTTTGTGTATCCCGAGCACCTGCACAACGTGCGGGGCAAAGACCGGGTGCATTTGTTTGAGAAAATAGAGCGGTTTTTTGTGGAAAACCTTTAGCTTTTCAGCAGCAGAGCTCTCGCTATTGCTTCGGTGTTTCGGAAAAATACACTGGTGTACGTTCCTGCCGCCAGTTTACGGGTTGATACGGTGGTCTGACCGCTGCCGGCACCCGCCTGCGCCACTTGCCGCCCCAGGGCATCGAACAGCAACCACGTATCCGCTGTGCCCCACTCGATGTGCAGTACATCGCCCAACGGGTTGGGCCACACCCTGCCTGCCATGTTGGTGCCAGGGTTTACGGTACTACTGGAAACGCCGACGTCAAACACGTATCCATAGGTGCAGCCCGCGCCGTCGGTGAGCAGCATGGCGTACGTGCCTTGTGCCAGGCCGCTGATGGAGGCCGTGCTGTCGCCTGTGTCCCAAACGTAGGTGTATGGCCCCACACCCGAGGTGATGACAAAATCGATGCGGCCGTTGAGGGAGTCTACGTGGGTGGCATTGGTGACAGTAGAGTTGCTTTCCGGGGCGTCCACCACAGTGAGGCTGGCCTGGGCCGAGTCGGCGCAGCCGATGGCGTCGGTGAGGGTCACGGTGTACAGGCCGGTAGTGAGGCCGCTGATGGTGGGATCCATGTCGTTGGTGTTCCACAGGAAGGTGATGGGCGTTTGTAGCAGGCCGCTGGGCAGGGCGGTCAGTTCGCCTGTGGTGCCAGTGCCGCACAGGAGGGTGTCGCCGCTGATGGATACGGTGGGTGCGCTGCTTAGAATGCTGATGGTATCGATCAGCACTTCTCCTTTCCCGTCGGTGAGTGTGAGTACGTATGTGCCTGGCAGCAGTCCGGTGCGCAGGCTGTCGGTATTTCCATCGCTCCATTTGTAGGCATACGGCGCACAACCCGCTGGAAAGACCCGAATGGCCCCCGTTGAATCCTCCCTGCAGGCAGGTGCTACCAAAGCTGGCTGGGCGAATTGAGTCCCTGCGGACTCATAAGCCCCGATGTCTACTGCACTGCCGCGAATGCGCGGGTTGCCTGCCAGATCAACGGGGTTGCCCGCAGCCCAGAGGTTGTTTCCGGCATTGATGAGGGGTGAGCAGGGCTGAAGGGTATAGTCGTTGTTGGCCGTATCCTTGAACATCGGATCGCTGGAATAAATATTATTGGGCCCACACACAAAGTTTGGGGGGAAATCCGCACATTTTAGATAAGTAGTGTCTATCCAGCAATCGTCTATGTCAATGTTGATGGATGTAATGGTTTTCCAAAAGTTGTTAAACAACTCGCTTGTCCGGATGGCAGAATTGCGGATTTTAACATTTGATATACCTTGCTTTTCATCCACAACGATCAGGAATCGATTGTTGTCATAGGTGCAATTGTTAATAGTGGCATTTGTTCCATTTAATACAATAGGAGTTGATGCAGCAGATTCAAGATCGGAATTTTTTATATAAATATTTTTTATACTGAAATTTTTGCATTGAAAAACATAAAATATATTAGCTTTATAGTTCACAATGGTAGAATTTCCAACTTCGATTTTTTCAGCTTGTATAAAGCGAAATATGGTTGAAACATTTAGAGCCAGGAATGTATTATTATCTACTAATACATTTCCATAAATAGGAGATTCTGTAAGTATTGTATTCGTAAAATGATCACTAGAGTTGAAAATGCAATTATCAATGTAAATAGTACTGGTTGAATCTTTTCCAAATAGTTCGAGGTGGATGATTGAAGTGCCAGGCTTTTCATCGATAAATATACAATCGCGAATGTCAATATAGCTGTAGTCCAAAGCATTAAATGTATTAATCAACCCGATGGAAGTACCAAGTGTACCTCCAGCCTCGTTTTCAGTAAATGTATTATTTCGAATCGCCACTTTGCTGCCCGAAATGCGCCCTATGGATCCGGCAATGCCAGCTGCAATATCCCCTTGGTTGCGTGTAAAAGTGCAGCCTGTTACATGGAAGGTGTCTAGCATTTCCGTTTCGTCGTAAAATATGGCCCCTCCCCAACGCCCGGAGGTGTTGTAGTCAAACGTGCAGTCCCCAAAATCCGGAATGCGTTCTATCCAACTGCTACCCCTGCGGACGACGGCGCCACCGTCCAATACGGCGCGGTTGCGCGCAAAAGTGCAGTTGAGGAACTGGGGGGCTATCGAACCCAGGTCTTCGCCGTTGATGTAAACTGCCCCCCCGAACCGAAGTGCACTGTTGTATTCAAACCGGTTGTTTCTAAACACTGCGTATGCTTCGCCACCCGCTGCTTGTATGTACAGGGCGCCCCCGCTGCGTTGGGGGCCGTCAGAAAGGCCTCCCGTGGGGTTGATGGCAGCGCCGTACCGAAAAACAAATCCGTCCACGAGCGTCAAGCTGTCCGGATTGTCCATGTACATGATCGTGAAACTGTTGTCGAGGCTGTCGCCCGGTGCGCCGATGTCGCCGCTGAGCAAGGTCTCATTGGTGGCCCAATTGCGCTGATTGAGCTGGGTTTCGGTGCCCGTAAATCCTCCGTACATGGCTATTCCGGAAGGCACTTTAAAGGAGCTGTCGCGGTTGTTGTCGGTGGTGGGTTTGTAGGTGCCCGCCGCCACCCAAATGGTATCGCCCGCTTGCGCACTTTGCAGGGCCGTTTGCAAATGCACCCAGGCGTTCGGCCAACTGAGTCCGTTGTTGGCTCCCTGAGCATTGGCGTTCACGTAATACCGGGTTTGTGCTCCCGCCTGCACCCCCAAAAAAGCCAATGACAACAATATGATGCATTTTTTCATGATGAATATGGTTTTGATGATGAAAACAGATAGCGAAGCGCTTGTCCCAAGTGCCAGGACAAGCGCTTCGTGTGTATTGGAGATTTATTGTTTTACCAGCACGCCACCGGCACGCGTGATCGGGCCGGTGCGAATTTCCCATCGGTACACGCCTGTGGGCAGTTGGGCTGCCTCGTCTACCGAAAGGGTGTGTTGGCCCTTGTCTAATTGTTGGTCGCGCAGCACAATGGGCCTGCCGAAGGCGTCGAGTACCAAAAGTCGAATTTTAGAAGCTTCCGGTATAGAAACCTGCACTTGAAAAGACGCTGTAAACGGATTGGGATAACCGGTTGCTACCCAGTATTCGGCTGCATCTTCCTGTATCCTTTCGGTCACGGTTGCTTCCTGTTCCGTCAATACAAACGAATCGTATCCGTCTGTGGTTCCGGAACATTCCATCGACTCGGGCGATAACGTGAGCAGGTTGGCAAAGCTTTGTACGGCCTTTTTCGCTTTCAAGGTGATGTAAAACAGGCAATCTCCTGCATGCAAATGATCCTCTTCGTCGGCGGGGTTGGCTACCCACAAGGCCCGTACAATCCCATCTTTCACTTGCGTGAGCCCAAAGTCATTTGGGGTCATGCCCTTCAGGTTGCCTTTGGATACGCCAACGAACGACCAATTGTTTGGATCAAACCGAACCGCCATTTGCCAGGCTTTCAGTGGCGCATTGGAGGCGGCGTACACCGGTATGGTCACGTATTCGCCCGCCACTTCGTACCGGTTGCTGTTGAGGTTTATCCCAAAAGGTTGAGTGGGTACCTGAAATGGCCACGCATTGCAATCAGAACAAATAAATGGATAATTAAGAGACAAATTGACATCCCCAGTTTTTATGGCAATGAAATTGATTTCATCGTTGGGCAAGGAAATATTATCAATGCTCTCCGGAAAGCTTGTTTGAAAAGGGTTCATCGAATTCGGGAAGACAAAATCCTCAGGTACAAAACGCCAAGAGTCTGCATATCCAGATGGCCAATTAGATTGATCGTAGATACCTAAGATCAATTTTCTGATTTCCACTATATCGAAAGTTTGGAGGGTGTTAGATTTATTAACATCTCCAGCAATAATTTGATATGGTGTTGGGAGAGGACCAACGCCTAATATGTGGTTTCTGATAACCAATATGTCAGCAGTTGTTACACCCTCTTTTAAATCTACTACTTTTTTAGGCGTAACTGTCCATTTATCAAAATTGGTGCAGGTGAGGCAAGCGGAATAAGGGCCACAACCCGTCAAGTTGGTATTTGGACAAGATGTAGGGTCAGCGTCGGGGGTAGTTATCATTTCAACGTTTTCTACATAACACTCCGCCCCAATGGTGGCTACTTTTCCCGAAAACCTTGGAGTGCAATTGGGGAAGTTTAACATTTCCACCTCTGGTTGGCAATGATTTGGATTGCCATCAGGCTGTAATTCGGCAATCCGAACCAAAGCGTCCTGTATACAACCATCGGGTGCGTTGAAGTTGATGACAAGGTAATCACCATTATCCCAGGTAATACCCGAAGCAGACGCATCAAAGTACACAATATTATTGGTGTAGTCCAAAGTCACTACACACCCAGTGCAAGGATTGACATTAAGGTTGTAACCGGTCATGGTCACACCGGGGTCCAAAATAAAATCTATGCGAATTTGTAAATCATCCAGATCCTCATCGCCCGGTGCATTTGGCCCGGTAAGACTGATGTACACTTCTAAATCTTCACAATCTCCAAATTGCACGTATGCACCTTCTGCGAGTATAGTATAATCACTGCATGCTGTGAGGGCTGCCTGAGCACAATCTGTTGTGGTTTTATCTACAGAGGGCTTTTCACAACCCAAGCCGATTACGGCCAACCTTCCCGGGTTCAGTTCAGTCGATATGCTGTACCCACCGGTGATGTCTATCGGTTCCGCTGAAATTTTAACCAGATCAGCCGTCCCATTCAAAGTTACGTTTTCATAAATCAACCGAATATTATACCCCCCATCCGACGGCAATGGAACAAACTGAATATCCGTCGGAGACGGAAAGCCAGGCAAAGCAGTCACTGTTGGTGGTCCAAGTAATTTTGTATTGGTGCTCAGAAAAATTGAAAAATCCAGATACTCAATTACGGAACTGACCGTCGAGGTAAGTTCCACTATAAACTCAGCGTTGTCTGCTGTACAATTGCCTGATCCGACAGACAGTTCAAAGTTTCCGTTCTCGGTAGTTGGGGCTGAATAAGTACCGATCATGCCAGATTGTGCAATATTGGTGCATGAAAACTGGTTGTCATCCGTATACAAAAAATTTTCAATAGAAGCTCCAATGTAGTCTCCGGGGTAGGTGTCTACAACAAGTGTGAGTAAAACCTCCGTTAATCCATTCGTGAACAGGATTGTTGGCAAAACATCCTGCTGTTCATCAATTAAAGCATCTGAAAGAAAGAGTGTGACACTGTTGTTTGACTCATCTACCGATTGCGAATATACAATGTCGGCAGTCCCGGAACCTGAAAGTATTGAACTAAGACATGTTTCTGTGTCTTTTACATTTATCCTGGACAATTCACCTGGTTCTCCGCTTCCAGTGACAAGGGTAAGTCCAAGGTTGGTATATTCCAGATAGAAATTACCATTGTTGTAGGAACTTAAGACCGTTGATTTTATTTGCAGCCTGACCTGATACAATGATTTTGTACAAGAGGTCTGTACACAGCAACCCGTACAGGAATTTGGCCATACTACGGGTGTAATTTGGGCAGTCCAATCTCCACAATCTAATAATGGCAGTGTGGGGATGGAGGGTGTCTGGGCATTCAAAAGACTATAGGGCAACAAAAACGCAAAAAAAAGCACTAACTTTTTTACTTCACGTTTACTTAAGCCCATTTTACATAGGAAAGTGGGAAAGTAGGAAAGTGGGAAAGTGGGAAAGATTTCATTGTGCATCGGTTTGGGTTAAACTTAATGTGTGAAAATTGCTTTGCAAATATAGCACGTTGATGGTAGGTGTATGTTAATTAGGTATTAAATTTTAGAATTTTAACATTTTTTGCAACCAAATATAATTGCGCTTGAGTACTATTCACCCTTGATGCACTTCCCCGTAAACCGACAGCGTTAGTGGTTTCCTTATGCCAACCCCGCTACCAACGAAACGCAGCACCCATCAATTCCTGTGCTGATCGAGGTATCCGGATTTTTTCGGCGACGCTGCGCCATGTTTTAACCACAGTAGTGATTTTTTGCAGGATATCATTCATATCTTGTAAGGAAAGCTGAAAATGTTCACCAACCGATTTGGCGAGATCATAATCGAGGGCATTGTCGTCCGCGTTGATGTTCAAGGCAAGACCATCTTTGTCTACCGATGGGTTAATGTCAAAGGCAGGAGAAAGCATCCACCCATCAGCTGACAAAAGAAAGCCGTGATTGCGCAGGTGGTCATCGGTATTGGATATGGCTATATTGAACACGATTCGGGTCCAGAGCTGCCTCAAATTTTCTTCGATTCGGGCACCAGAGAATTGAATAAATTCAGCCAACTCTAAGTACGAGGGTGTATGGTTTCTCAGAATATCCTCATTGTATCCGGTCATGGTCATGGCCGATGCGAAATGAATTCGTTCTCCTTTATGTCGGTCAAAACGTTTGGTAAAAAAAGTATGATGGTTTCCGGAAATCTTCTCCATTTTGGAGGGTGCCATTGCTATGCCCGCCTGCAAAGCCAACAAGTACGCCAAATATTCCCAGGCACCTTTGTCTAAAACATCATGCTGTGAAGGAAACTTGGCAATCCAGGGGTGGCCATCATCGTCCAAAATGTTTGCTTTGGGACGCGCGCCTCCCAAGGATGAACCGGGAGCCAACAACACATTTAACCATTTTTGTATGTCAGTTTCATTCGTGCCGGATTCTATTTGATCGGCCGCATATTGCAGCGTCCTTACCGATGCCCAAGGGGGTACAGCATAATTGGGGTCATTGGCCAAAAACGGACCGTCTGGATCGCGTTTAAAACGCAAAGCTCCCATCCTGCTCTCATCAAATACACCCAACAGGAAATCGATATCATATAATGTGGGCGCAGGGGCGCCAGTTTCTCTGGCAATTTGTGCCGCTTTCCTTTTAAGCAAGGTTCGGCCCCAACGATCCGGCATGGAATCCAGAAACAGGCCAAAATTTTCCTTGTTATTTGGAAACTGAGCTCCACTAAACCACCCGATATCAGGGTCAAGCAGTTGTTGAGCTTTCGAATGCAACCATTGAGTATCGTATTCAAAACTGAACGCTTTATGCCCTTTTGCCTGGTGTGCCGATAGTATACCCATGCATGTTGGTTCGGCCATATCTGACCAATGCGCATAAACCCAAATGTCTTTTTTGGTATTTGACTGAGCCATATCATTTTTTCTTGGCAAGCAACTCCAAATCTTGCAATTTCCGACCAAATACGTCGTCTACCGCCAGCTTCAGAAAATCGTCTTGCAAACCCAGCACCCGCAGCACATTAAAGTAGGCACCTATAGAAACGCTGGATTTGCCTTTTTCAATAAAGTAAAGCGTGGAACGGTCAATACCGGCGCGCTCCGACACCTGCATGGTGGTGAGCTTGCGCCGTTTGCGGGCTAATTTGATCTGTTCTCCGACCACGGCCAGCATTTGCTGATGGCGGGGAAAAAGCAAGAGTTGCTTCGATTTCATTTCAATGTTGAATATTTTCCACAAAAATACAACAAATGTTGTTTATATGCAACAGTTGTTTTTTGTCGAATTGATCCCTGTGAAATGCGGCTTTGCAACAGTCTCCCCACAAATTGCATCTCACCCTCAATGGTTCCCCGTTAACCAACTTAAGTTGACCTTGACCCGTTAAACCCCCTTTCCGAAGTTTATCATAAACTTAACCCATGTTATTTGCGTAAAAACAAGTAAGTTGTTCTTCCTTTGCAAAATAACTGAAGTCCATCAACTCAACAACCCGCACAATGAAACTGCAACCAATATTGGCCATAGCCATCCTCATGCTTTCCGCATGCGGAGCCCCTGAAAACAAGAGCGGATCTGCCGCCACCAACGGCTCCACTTCCAGCATCAAAGTTACTGGCAGCACCACCGTAGGCCCCCTGGTCACCAAAGCCGCCGAAGCATTTGAAAAGGTGAATCCGAACATGAAAATCACCATCAGCGAAGGCGGATCGGGTGTAGGCATCGCCAACCTGATAGACGAAACGACAGATATCGCCATGGCTTCGCGGTCTATGAAAGAGTCTGAAAAAGAGAAAGTGCGCGAAAAAAACAAAGTAGTGGTAGAAACCATCGTCGCCTACGATGCCTTGGCCATTGTAGTGCACCCGGGCAACAACCTGAAGATGCTCACCAAGGACCAATTGGAGAAAATTTTCAAAGGAGAGATCAAAAATTTCAGCGAAGTGGGCGGGCCAAACCTGGAAATAGTGCCGGTAACCCGCGAATCCAGCTCCGGTACGTTCGAGTTTTTCAAGGAGGCCATCCTCGAAGAAGCCGAAGTGGCGGGCAATGCGCTGTCGCAAAGCTCCAATGGCGGCGTAGAGCAGACCGTTTCCCAAACGCCTGGTGCCATCGGATACATCGGCCTCGGCTTTTTGAGCGACCGCGTTAAAACACTGAACGTGTCGTTTAAAGAAGGTGAGGTGTCGGAACCCAGTATGGAAAATGCACAAGCAGGCACTTACCCGTTCACGCGTCCGCTGTATTTTTACAATTTAGAATCGGCAACAAACGCGGTTAAGCCTTTTATGGACTTTATCCTGTCAACCGAAGGGCAACAGTACGCCAAAGAGGCCGGATTTATTCCTGTAAAATAGTTTGCCGTACCTTTCGCGCGTTTTCGTGGCCTTCCCGTTTTGCAGGGCTTTCCGCAGAAAACCCTAAACCCACCATGTATGAAAAAACCCTTGTCTGAAATCATTATAGAAGCACTGATCCGGGCCAGTGGGGCTATTTCCACAGTCATTGTGCTGCTGATCGTGTTTTATCTGTTCAAAGAAGGCTTTGGTTTGTTTGCCAAGCCGGAAATCGAAGACGGATATACGGTGATTGTCAGCCCGACAAACACCGTTTCCAAGCTATCCTCTCAGGACATCCGAAATATTTTTGTGGGCAACGACGACGATCCGCAAAAAACCAAAGTGACCAACTGGAAAACGTACGGCGGTGCCGATCAAACCATCTTGCCCGTCACGCTGGATAAATTAGAGAAATTTTTTCCGAAAAACGACACCCTGAAGCTCACCGCAGAGGAAAAAGTGATCCGGCTGATGCGCGATTCCAGTCAGGTTATAGCAGTGTTGCCAGCCCGGTACAAGCAGTTTGGCAAGCACGTAGAAGTGCATAATTTATCGTTTTTCGACTTTCTGTTCGGCCGTTACTGGTACCCCACTTCGAACCCGGCACCCAAATTCGGGGTTTGGCCCATTGTGGTGGCCACGTTGTGGGTTACGTTCATATCGCTGCTCATTGCCATTCCGGTTGGCCTGGTGGTGGCCATTTTCATGACGGAGATAGGGGGCGAGCGCGTCCGCAGCATCCTCAAGCCATTGGTAGAGTTGTTGGCTGGCGTGCCCTCGGTGGTGTACGGATTTTTTGGTTTGGTGGTGGTGGTGCCCATCATTCAGGAAACGTTTAACCTCTCCAGCGGCGCTACGGCATTAGCGGGTGCCATTATGCTGGGCATCATTTCCTTGCCGACCATCATCACCCTGTCTGACGATGCCATCCGGGCCGTACCCCGCGAAATGCGCGAGGCGAGCCTGGCCCTGGGTGCCAGCAAGCTGCAAACCATTTTCAAAGTGGTGGTGCCCTATGCGCTGTCGGGCATCACCTCGGCGGCCATTTTGGGTGTGGGCCGTGCCATTGGCGAAACCATGACGGTACTGATGGTGACCGGCAACAGCGCCCAGATGCCTACGAGCGTGCTGGATCCTGTGCGCACCATCACGGCCACCATCGCCCTCGAGCTGGGCGAGGCACCCAAAGGCGGCAACCACTACCAGGCGCTGTTTGTGCTGGGATGTGTCGTGTTTTTGTTAACCCTCGTCATCAACCTGATCGCTGAATATGTGGCGTCGAAAAAACAAGTTGTCTAAGCCATGACCGCCAAACGCCTGACCCAATACATTGTTTTCGGCCTTTTCGGCACCGTTGCTGCCCTTGTGGTAGGGGTTATTTCTTTCTTGCTCTATTTCATTTTTTCCAACGGCCTGTCGTCCATCAGTTGGGATTTTCTGAGCAAGCCGCCGGAGCAAGACGGCCTGAAGGGGGGCATCATGTTGTCCATCGTGGGCACTTTGCTGCTGGTGTTGTGCAGCATTCTGGTGGCATTCCCTATCGGGGTGCTGTCGGGGATTTTCATGAATGAATATGCGAAGGAAAACTGGTGGAAAAAGATGGTGCGCCTCATGACCAACAACCTGGCGGGCATTCCGTCCATCGTGTTTGGCTTGTTTGGCCTGGCATTGTTTGTCAAAGCTGCGGGTTTTGGGGCCAGCATCATCGCGGGCTCGCTTACGTTGGCCGCCATGATCCTGCCGATCCTGATTCGTACCACCGAGGAGTCGCTCAAACAAGTGCCTGGCGACTACCGTTCGGCCAGCCTGGCCCTCGGTGCCACCAAGTGGTACACCATCCGCAATGTGATTCTGCCTGCTGCGTTCCCCAACATCATTTCGGGTCTGATCCTCGGCATTGGCCGCATCGCCGGCGAAACGGCACCGATCATCTTTACTGTAGCGGCTTCGTACCTCACGCAGTTCCCTCGGTCTATTTTCAGTCAGGTAATGGCGCTGCCTTTCACCATTTACTACATGGCCTCCAGCCACCCCAAACTGATGGAAGCGCGCCCCATTGCCTATGGCGCGGCAGTGGTACTGTTGGCCATTGTGCTTTCGCTCAACCTGCTCTCGCGCCTGGCGGTAACCAAAGACAAAATTGGCGCTTTCTTGTACTTCCTCTCCATAGTGTTCCCGCCATTTGGCATCGGCATGTGGATGTTTTACCGAGACAAAAAGCCCGCCCTCGCCATTGACCACGTGTTTGCGGCAGGCGTAGGCGGTGGTTTGTACAGCATCATACTCCTCATCCAACTTTTTCTGTAAACCCCCTCATTCAAAATTTGCTACGCACATGAAAGGCCAAGGCATCAACATAAACGACCTGAATTTGTGGTACGGCGATTTCCACGCCGTTAAAGGCGTTACGCTGGACATCGACCCCAATCGGGTCACGGCGTTCATCGGCCCCTCGGGCTGCGGCAAGTCTACCGTACTCCGTTGCCTCAACCGCATGAACGACCTGATCGAGAACGTGCGCATTGAGGGCCAGATTCTTATCGACAACCAAAATGTGTACGCGCCCGACACCGATGTGTACGGGCTGCGCAAAAAAGTGGGCATGGTGTTCCAAAAACCCAGTCCGTTTCCCAAAACCATTTTTGAAAACGTGGCGTACGGCCTGCGCGTGAACGGCATGCGCAACAAATCGGAAATTGCCGATGTGGTAGAACGCTCCCTCAAAGGAGCAGCACTGTGGAAAGAAGTAAAGGATAAACTACACCAATCGGCCCTGGGCCTTTCCGGCGGACAACAGCAGCGCCTGTGCATTGCCCGTGCCATTGCTCCAAACCCCGAAGTGGTGCTGATGGACGAACCCACCTCGGCGCTCGACCCCATTTCTACGGTGCAGGTAGAAGAACTGATGGCGGAATTGAAAAACAAGTACACCATCGTCATCGTAACGCACAACATGCAACAGGCTCAGCGCATCGCCGACAAAACGGCATTTTACTATGTGGGGCACCTGATTGAATACACCGATACCCATTCGTTGTTCAACAACCCGAAAGAGGAGAAAACCCAAAAATATATTTCGGGCGATTTCAGTTAGTATGTACATGAAACCACTCTTCTTTTTCTGTTTGCTCTCCCTGTCGCTCTCTTGTAAGCAGGATGACAACACCCCTGCGCCGCCGCCGCCTGCCTCTAAGTTGGAGATCATTGGTGCCGATGCCTCTTACGTCCCCGAAATTCGCAAAACAGGGTTTACCGTAAAAAATGCCGCAGGCCAAACCGAGGACATGCTCGTTACCCTCCAAAAAGCGGGGGTAAACACCATCCGGTTGCGGCTATGGCACACCCCCCCGGGGGGGCACTCCGGTTTCGAGGAGGTGAAAGATTTTACCAAAGAAATTCAGGCCCTAGGCTTAAAAGTGCTGCTCACTGTACATTATTCCGATTCCTGGGCCGATCCGGGCAAACAAACCAAGCCCACCGCCTGGAAAAGTGCCAGTATGCAATCCCTGAAGGACAGCGTTTATCAATACACCAAACGCATTGCCCTGGAAATCAAACCCGAATACATCCAAATAGGCAACGAGATCAACGCCGGACTGTTGTGGCCCGAGGGCAGCGTATCCAACCCAACGCAAATGAACGCCCTGCTGTCCGAGGGCATACGTGCCGTTCGGGAACATGCCCCCAACACCCAAATCATGATCCATTATGCCGGTCACCAGCAGGCGGCCTGGTTTTTTGAACAGGTTAAATCGTTGGACTACGACATGATTGGCCTGTCGTATTACCCCATCTGGCATGGCAAAGACACGGCGTTGTTGCAAACCAACATGACCAACTTAGCCAACAAGTACAACAAAAAAATGGTCATCGCTGAAACGGCTTATCCTTTTTCATTAGGCTGGAACGACAATACCAACAACATCATCGGACAAACAGATCAATTGTTGCCCGGCTTTCCGGCCACGCCCAGCGGCCAAAAGGCTTTCGTGTCTATGATCAAAAGCCTGGAAAACAGCACGCCAAAGTACGCAGGCTTTTGCTATTGGGGCGGCGAGTGGGTGGCCTTCAAGGGCAACGCCTCCACAGAGGGCTCTAACTGGGAAAACCAGGCTTTTTGGGGGTTCGACCGGGGAGCCATGGACGTGCTGAATGGTTACGGAAATTGAACGGCGGATAAATTTGCTGCAAGATAAAACAATTTTTGCTTTTTTAAAACAAATTGATTTATCTTTGTGTAAACGTTCACCACTCAACACACAACCCTGTTTATGAAAGCACTTAAGATCCTCCTTTACATTGTTCTGACCATAGGTACAGCCGTCGTTATTTTTGGCTTGGTAGGGCGCAAAGATTACCACGTAGAACGCAGTATTGAAATAGACGCACCGGCTAATATGGTATATGAGTATGTCCGGTATTTCAAAAACTTCGACGAATGGTCGCCATGGTCTGCTTTAGACCCCAATTTGGTGAGCAGTGTGACCGGCACGGACGGCGAAGTAGGCGCAACCTACGCTTGGTCGGGCAACAAAAAAGCAGGCAAAGGCAAACAAATCATTCGAACCATGAGCCCTTCCAGGATCGAAACCGAACTGGTTTTTGTAGAGCCCTGGGAGGATACTGCACCTACATTCATGACGTTTGAGCCAAACGGTAAAAAAACAAAGGTGACCTGGGGTATGGACATGCACGTTGCCTTCCCATGGAACGGCTTCGCCATGTTTACCAATATGGATGTGGCCATTGGCAAGGATTATTCAAAAGGCTTGGCCAACTTGAAAAAAATCACCGAAGGCATAGCGCACAAAAAATACGGCGGTTATGAAGTGGCCGTGACCGAATTGCCGCAACATTTTTACATTGGCACCCGCAAATCATTGCCCATCAGCAAATTACCCCAGGAATATGCCAGCGGATTTGGCGGCGTGATGGCCGCTTTGCAAAAAAAAGGAATAGAGCCAGCCAGCGCTCCCGCCGGTTTGTATTGGGCGCACAACGACTCCACGCAAATCGTCGACATGGCCGCAGCCATTCCAATAGCCTCTGAACAGCCCGTGGGCAAATTCGCTTCTTTCCCGCTTGGTGGACAAGCATTGGTCATAGACTACTACGGCAACTACGATGACATCATCAAGGCGCACAAAGCGATGGATATGTACATCACAGAAAAAAAACTTACGCAGTTGTATCCTGTTGTAGAACAATACATTACTGACCCTTTGCAAGAGCCCGACACGGCCAAATGGTTAACTAAACTGATTTATTTCGTTCAATAGAAACATTGTATAGTGCTTGCTCGGGCATGCTTTCCCGAGCAAGCACTATACAACCGGTTGAAGTATTTCCTCCAACAAGGCTGTAAAAAATTCGTCGAGTGTCCAGCCCTCAGCGCGGGCTTGCTGGGGCACAAGGCTGGCCGAAGACAAGCCGGGAATGGTATTCACCTCCAGAAAGTAAAACGTTTCCCCGGAAAGGATGTAATCAAACCGCACGACCCCTTGGCATCCGAGTGCGTTGTACAACATGCGGGAGCGGGCCTGACAGGCATCGGTTTGTTCCGGCGTGAGCGCTGCTGGCGTCACCTCCGACGATTTGCCCTCGTATTTTGCCGCGTAGTCAAAAAATTCTCCTTCCGGAATAATCTCCGTAACGGGCAACACCACCACTTGCCCTTTGTGCCGGAAAGCGCCGTTGGAAAACTCCCGTCCCGGCAGGTAGCTTTCCGCGACCACCTCAGGGTCGAATCGCCAGGCCTCCTCTATGGCAGCTTGCAAGGCATCGGGCACCTTCACTTTGGTTACGCCAAAACTGGAACCCTGGGTATTGGGTTTTACAAACAATGGCAAACCCAGGTTCAACAGGGCTGCCTGATCCACCTGTTCACCCTGGCGCAGCAAAGCCGAACGCGCCATAGGGACTCCCAAAGGCGTCAAATACTGTTTGGTGCGGTGCTTGTTCATGGTCAAGGCGCTTACAAAACCACCGCAACAGGTGTAAGGCACCCCCATCAGTTCGAGATATCCTTGCAGCTTGCCGTCCTCCAATGGACTGCCGTGCAAAGCCGCAAATGCCGCGTCGAAATGAATGGTTTCCCCGTTTAGCGTAAGGGAAAAATCATTTTTGTCGATGGGCGTGCCCGTTATCCGTTCAGACCAGTTGGCTCCATTAATGTCTATTTCGAAGCACCGAAAGCGTTCAACAGGCAGGTGCGTGCGCACTACGGCCGAACTTTGCAGGGAAATGACCCGTTCGGCGGTGTCGCCGCCGGTGAGAATGGCGATGGTGGACATAAGAGGAGTTGAGGAGTTGAGGAGTTGAGGAGTTGAGGAGTTGAGGAGTTTAGATTAGGCTTTCGACAAAGTACATATCGACTAAGCCTTTGTTGTGCACTTCGCGTTTGCCCCGGTAAGAACAGCGGTAGCGGTGTTTGATGACTTCGTAGGTGGCACCGGAGATGTTGATGCGGCCGGGTTCGCCTTGTTCTTCGAGTCGGGAGGCCAGATTGACGGCGTCGCCCCAAATGTCGTAGGCGAATTTATTTTTTCCGACCACCCCGGCCACCACCGGTCCGGTATGTATGCCGATGCGCATGGCATTAAAAATGGCCTTGGGATTGTTTCTGGCGCGGTGATCGAGCCAGGCGACCATGTCGAGTGCCGCACGTACGGCATCAAGGGCGTGGCTTTCATTGGGAATGGGCAGGCCGCCAGCGCACATGTAGGCGTCGCCGATGGTTTTTATTTTTTCCATGCCATGCGATTCGCTGATTTCGTCAAAAGCCAGGAAACACTCATCTAACTCGTCGATCAATTGTTTTGGCGACAATTCGGCAGACAAGAGGGTAAAGTTGGTAAAATCGGTGAACACCACGGTGGCCATGTCGTAGAACCGAGGGCTGGCATACCCCCTGGTTTTGAGTTCATGGGCAATTTCGTCGGGCAGGATGTTGCGCAGCAGGCGGTCGCTTTTGTGGCGTTCTTCGGCAATCTGGTCATTTTGGGCCTGAATTTGCTGGTTTTGGGCCTTTAGGCGTTTGCCTGCCTGGCGGGCGAGCCACCATCCGGCACCCAACAACGTCAGGATCAGCACCAGCAGGGCACCAAGCCCCATCAGAAAACGCTGGAGGCTTGCTTGTTGATTGAGGCGCAGGTCGCTCAGGTCTTTGTCTTTCAGGAGCAATTCCATTTCCTGTGCACGTCGGGTACTGTCGGCCATGCGCCGGGCCTGGTCTACTTCATCCTGGCGTCGCATGTCTTTGATCACCCGTTGTTGCCTTTCGGTATCGAGTTCCCGGAGGCGCAGCTCCTGGCGTGCTTTCAAAGCAAGCAGGGTTTGTTCGCGGAGGGTAGCCTGGTCTACTTCTTTCTGTTTTTGCAGCAGCAAGAGTTGATCTTCGCGCTGTTTCAATTCTCTCTTGTCTAATTCGCTTTGAAGGCGGTCTTTATCGTAACTGATCTGTTTTAATTCCAGTTCACGGACGTTTTGTTGAGCGAGCAGTAGCCTGACGGAGCCTTGAGATTCAGACAGTAATGCTTGTTGCTGGGTGATGCGTTGTTGTCGGGCTTGTTCGGCCAAGCGCACCGAATCGAGCAGATTCAGGTATTTTTTGTAGTATAAAAAAGCTTTTTCATAGTCGTATAACTCCTGATTCAGGTCGGCGGCCGTTTCATACGCTTCCAGCAATACATCGGTTTGTTTGTACTGTTCTGCCAGCCGGGTTGCGGTTTGGTTGTGTTGCAGGGCGTTGTACAAGTCGTTGCTTTTGAAGTACATATCGGCCATTATTTGCTCTACATTGGCCAATTGAGCATATTGTTGTTTGCCCGACAGCAACCTGCGGGCGTCCTGCATGCTTTCGATACCCGCTTTTGTGTTCCCGGTATTGTGCATCGCAATGCCGATGTTTACATAGAGCGCCTCAAGGTCGATGCAATCTGTAAATCGACATTGATTGTTGGCATTTTCAAAATTGGCTAAGGCATTTTTATAGTCGCCCATTTGAGCGTGTTGCCTGCCGAGGTTGTTGTACAAGGCTGCTTTTTCAGCTGGTTTGCCAAATTGTTCCAATATACCCTCAATAAGCAGGTAATAATACAAGCCTTTGCCATAGTTGCCGTTTTGGTTGTACGCTTCGGCGAGTTTTTGATACACCTGCACGCGGGGGCCGTAATCCCCTATTTCATTGTAATGGCGCTCAATGATTTTGTACAAAAGTTCCGCACTGTCGAAGCGCATTTCTAACAGGTATGTGTCGGCTACACGCCCCATCACCTCATAGTCGCCAGGTACTTCTCTCAGCGACTCTTTGTAGTAGGCGCGGGCAATGGCGTACAGTTTTTCGGAAAAAAACACATCGCCCAACGCTTTTTGAACTTGACAAAGCATGGCCGGATTGCCGGCATTTTTGAGTTTGGATTCGGCCTGGATGTAATATTGCACCGCAAGATCCGAGTTATTCTGGCTGGTTTTTACTTCCGCCAACATGATTAGCGCCCGGAGTTGTCCACCTTCGTAGCGGATATTTCTCGATATTTTTAGCGCTTGATCGGCATACTTTTCCTTATCGGGCACCGAGGAGGCCAATTCTGCCCGGTCAAGCAGGGTATTGACCTCCACCGTCAGGCGCTCAAGGTCTTCAGCCTGTTGAGTAGGCTGTGCCAACAGGTAACCGTTCCATGCTCCAAACAGCATCAGAAGGGTAAATAAGCGCCTTATGGTCAACCGGTTTTCTGCCAAAATTGTAGTTTGGCGGTAAATATCGGGATTCGCCGTTAATCAATCGTAATTTCATCTGAAAACACCCAACATGGATTTCCGGCACCCTTGTGTTCGGGCGGACAATTACCCAAACCAATGCCCAAAACCCGCACATACCGGGCACTTTTTCCGGCCCCCGACACGCTTAAATCCTGCAACAATACACCCGTTTGAGTAGTCGATACGCTATTGTCGACCCGCCCCAAAGGGGTAAATTGCACACCATCGTCTGAAATCTCCACTTCAAGGGCTTTTGGATAAAAAATCCACGCATTTTCATCCTGCAAAAAACCGACTGACACCTGCTGCAACGGCTTTACGCTGCCACGGTCAATCACGACATCCAAATTCACGCCCTGGAAGCCTTGCCAGCCGCCGCTGCGGAATTCGGGGCCGCCCCGCAACTGATCGACCAGGCACTCGTTGCCGCCGCCTGTATACGGTGAAGTATACGGGTATTTGTAGCGTTGTACTTTCATGTCGTTGCGCAAGGGTAAAAAATCGGCTACGGCTTCCGGGCTTGTTTTGCCGTTTAACCGCGCAAGCATGCGCAGGTGGGTTTTTTCGGTTATGTCAAAAGGTTGGGTATATATCAGTGCCGAGTCTGTTGCCGGGTCACTGCCGTCCAAAGTGTAGCGGATGTCGGCTTTTTTATCGGCACAGCCCAGTTGTATGCGCTGTGTGTTGCGGAACACCCGCTCGCCTTCCTGTACAAATGGAACGGGCGTAATCAGTTCATCGACAATGGCATACACGGGCCAATTGATGGTATCGGCGGCCCACCGGGTGGGTTTGTCCGACAGATCGAACCGCAACTGGCCGCCTCGGGCGAGCATGTCGTGCTGCAAGTAGCTTTTGACCCAATTGATGCCGTTGTATTGAATATTGTCGACATAAAAACGCTTTCTGGATACGCCCGGGGCAGTAATCTCCAATGTTTTTCCGTTATCCATGTGCCAAACGGTGCGCTCAAACCACGGTGTACCCACGATGTATACATTGGACGCGGGCGCAACCGGGTAAAATCCGAGTGCTGAAAACACCAGCCAGGCCGACATTTGGCCCACGTCTTCGTTGCCGCAGAGGCCGTCGGGCTTGTCGGTGTACAGTTCGTCCATGATTTGCCTTACCCGTTGTTGGGTTTTCCACGGTTGACCGGCGTAGTTATACAGGTAAGCCATGTGGTGGCTGGGCTCATTGCCATGTGCATATTGCCCGATGAGTCCGGTGATGTCGGCTTGTTCTCGACCCGTTGTTTTAGAAGGCGCGGTGAAGAGTTTATCGAGTGCTTTGGCAAAGGCATCTGGCCCGCCCATCCAATCCATGAGGGTGCTCATGTCGTGGGGTACAGCAAAGCGGTATTGCCATGCATTGGCCTCGGTAAAGTTGAAGTTGACCTGATTGGGATCAAAGGGTTTTTGCCAGGAGGCGTTGGCTTTACCCCTGAAAAACCCGCTTGTGGGGTCGAACAGGTTTTTCCAGTTTTGAGCGCGTTGCATGAATGTTTTGTACACCGCGTCGTTGCCTTGCATTTTGGCCATTTGGGCGATGCACCAATCGTCGTAGGCGTATTCAAGGGTTTTGGAAACACTTTCGCCCTCTTTATCAGCCGGTACATACCCATATTTGCGGTAGTGGTCTATGCCCCATTTGGCTTGTTCGGCCGAGGCGATCATGGCTTTCAGGGCCAGCTGGCCGTCGTACCCGCGGATGCCCTTTCGCCAGGCATCGGCGATGACGGGCACGCTGTGGTAGCCAATCATGCAGTTGGTTTCATTGCCAGCCAGCTCCCACACTGGCAACAGACCCGATTGTTCATATTGGTGCAGAAACGATTGAATAAAATCGTTCATACGGGCTGGTTCGAGCAGTGTGTACAACGGTTTGCAGGCTCGATAGGTATCCCAGAGTGAAAAAACGGTATAGGTGGAATGGGCTTGATCGAGGTGCGCCTCGCCGTCGTGGCCCCGGTAATGGCCATCTACATCACTAAACAGGTTAGGGGCCACCATGGTGTGGTAAAGCGCGGTATAAAACACCCGTTTTTGGGCATCGGTACCGCCGCTGACTTCTAAGCGGCCAAGCGATTTGAGCCAGGCGGCGCGGGCGGCGTTGCGGTACCGGTCAAAATCAAAGTGGTTTGCTTCTTCCTGAAGGTTTTGCAGTGCACCTTCTGCGCTCACGCCGGAAATGCCGACCGTGACCACGAGTGGTTGGGCGCCCGTGTTGGCAAAGTCAACGGTACACACCACATCAGTGCCAGTAGCAGATTGCATGCCCACCAGCGGCGATGTGCGGGTGTCGCGCACTTTTCCAATGATAAACGGCTGGGAGAAGCGGATGGCAAAATACACGCGTTGCTCTGGTGCCCAACCAGTGGACATGCGGTAGCCCATCAGGGTGTGGTCATTGACGATGGTCAGGCTCGATTTCACCACCTTGTCGCGGTGTCGAAGGTCAATAAGAATATGAGAATAAGTTGCTTCCGCCGGAAACGTGTATCGGTGTATGCCCGCTCGGGGGGTTGCGGTGAGTTCGGCGAGCACGTTGGGCTTGTCCAGCAGTACTTTGTAATAGCCGGGTTCGGCGTGCTCGTTTGTTTTCTGAAAAGGGGAGGCATACTCCTCCGGGTCAAGTGGCGCCCGACCCATGTAAGGCATCAGGAGCACGTCGCAGTAATCGGGCACTCCGGTACCACTAAGGTGGGTATGGCTGAAACCGTAAATGCTTTTGTCGGAATAATGGTAACCAGAGCAGCCATCCCACCCTTCAAGGCGGGTATCGGGGCTGAGTTGAACCATGCCAAAAGGACACGTAGCGCCAGGAAAAGTGTGGCCATGTGCATCGGTACCGATGAACGGATCAACAAACGGTATGGGGTCAAATCCGGCTTCTGTTGGTTGAGCAAAAAGCGGAAGAACCCAGCAGCATGCCAGGCAAGCTGCGACAATCGGGCGGATTTGCATGTACTTATTTGGCGAAATTCTGCAATTGACCTTGGTTACATAACATCACGCCCCACGAGAAAAAGAAAAAAAGGAACATGAAAATGTACAGGATACAATAGCCTTTACCGCCAGCGTTTTGAATATTTTCCATTGTAGTGGGTTGTATGGTTGCCAATATTGCGGCGCAAAAATACGCAAGATGAATACGCGAAGGCCCACCCGTCATATTATTTTAACCCTATCTTTGCATTTTTTATGTTCGCATTGACACCAGACGGAAAGCCAGCACTCTTTTGTCCATGCACATCATGACAGACGTCATCCAGTTACTGCCCGAGAACGTGGCCAACCAGATCGCCGCCGGCGAAGTGGTACAGCGCCCTGCTTCTGTGGTCAAAGAATTGTTGGAAAATGCGGTAGACGCAGGTGCCTCCCAATTGCGGCTGATTGTGCGCGACGCGGGTAAAACGCTCATCCACGTGGTTGACAATGGCTGTGGCATGTCGGAAACGGACGCTCGCATGTGTTTTGAGCGCCATGCCACGTCTAAAATACGCGAAGCCAAGGATTTATTTGCCATTCGGACCATGGGTTTCAGGGGTGAAGCCCTGGCATCCATTGCGGCTGTGGCACAGGTTGAACTGCGCACACGGCGCAACATAGACGAGTTGGGGGTACGCGTGGTAGTAGAAGATTCTGTGGTAAAAGCCCACGAGCCGGTTTCTACGCCCACAGGCACCAGCATTGCCGTTAAAAATCTTTTTTTCAACGTGCCCGCCCGCCGCAATTTTTTGCGCAGCGACGCCGTAGAAATGCGCCACATCCTCGATGAATTTCAGCGCATTGCCCTGGCACATCCCGATCTTTTTTTCTCCCTCCACCACAACGATTCGGAGGTACTGCACCTGCCAGCAGGCAATTTGCGTCAGCGCATAGTCAAAATTTTTGGCGACGCCCTGAACAAAAAGTTGGTGCCGGTGCAACAAGACACCGAAATTTTGAACATCAGCGGCTTTGTGGGCAACCCCGATTACTACCGCAAGGCGCGCGGCGAACAGCTTTTTTTTGTCAACGAACGTTTCATCAAAAGCAATTACCTGCACCATGCAGTCGTTTCGGCCTATGAAGATCTGTTGCCCTCCGATACCTATCCTTTTTACGTGCTCTTTTTACAATTAGATCCCTCCCGAATTGACATCAACGTGCATCCCACCAAACAGGAAATCAAGTTTGACGACGAAAAATTAGTCTACAATTACCTGAAAGTGACTATCCGACATGCTCTGGGTAGCCACAACATTACCCCTACCCTCGATTTTGAGCAGGAACCAGCGTTTAATGCGCGTCAAACGCAGTCCTCAGGCGACCGGCCGGACACCAATCGGGTGGATTCGTTCCGCCGACCCACACCTTCTACGGACAATGCGCGCCACGAAAGCAATTTGCGCGAGTGGCAGACGATGTATGATGCCATGCCTGAGGGTGCCGCCTCCAATACGATCACAATGGCGTCGGGGTCTGATGCCGCCGGCGCGGCCTTTCAGCAGCGCAGTTCTATGGATGCCGACGACTTGCCCGCTGCGCAGGAAAAAAAAGAACCTTACCAAATCCATAGGCAGTTTATCCTGACCCAAATCAGGTCTGGCTTTTTGCTTATAGACCAACAGGCGGCCAGTGAGCGTATTTTATATGAGCGCTACCTCGAAGCGCTTGCCCAACAGCCCATCGCCACTCAACAAGCGTTGTTTCCCAAAAACTTGCGTTTATCGGCAGCAGATGCGGCCATTTTGAACGATATCCTACCAGAATTAAACAGCCTTGGTTTCGACATTGCGCCTTTTGGCGGAACCGAGTTTGTAATACACGGGGCACCAGCAGAAATGGGCAATTCCGGCATGGAAGAAGCTTTGCTGGAGCGTGTATTGGCCCAGTTTAAAGAAAACATGGAGCTGCAACTGGGCATCCACGAAAACCTTGCCCGGTCCATGGCCCGCAATGCGGCCATCAAGCGCGGCTGGCTCCTCCGCGTTGCAGAAATGCAAGAACTCATTGACCAGCTTTTTGCCTGTACCGTACCGTACAGCAGTCCTGGCGGTTCGCCTTGTATGCAAACCTACAACCTCGAAGATTTGCAAAAGTATTTTTCCGCCTAATGCCCTCCATATGACCCAATTTGGTTTTTATCAACCGTTTACAGGCGTTGTCCGCCACCTGATCATCATCAATGTCCTGATGTTTTTCGGCTCCTATATTGTGTTGGGCTCCGAGAGTTGGAATACAGACTTGCATGGCTACAGTGATCTGGGAAGACTCATGTTTGCTATGTACCTTCCGGGCTCGGTGCACTTCAGGCCCTGGCAGGTGGTTACCCACATGTTTATGCATGCCGACTTTGGGCACTTGCTTTTCAACATGCTGTCTTTGTTCTTTTTTGGCCCCTCTATTGAGCGGGTATGGGGCGTTTTCCGGTTCCTGACATACTACTTTGTTTGCGGGCTGGGTGCCATGGCGCTTCACGTGGGGGTACAGTGGTGGTCTTTGACACAAGCCGGTTTTGATCCTACGGCCTACAACGTACCCATGCTGGGCGCTTCCGGGGCTATTTTCGGCATCCTGGTAGCCTTTGCCTGGTTATTTCCGGATCAGATCATCAGCTTGATTTTTCCGCCAGTATCGCTAAAAGCTAAATATTTTGTACCAATCATGGCCGCCTTAGAACTCTTGTACGGTGTGCGTGGTTATTCATCGAACGTTGCCCACTTTGCACATTTGGGCGGCGCTTTGGTCGGATTTTTGCTTATCCTCGTTTGGTACAAACCTTTTGGAAAATAAATGGCGCTTTTTAGTTCAATATGGGACGATTTCCGTGGTGCATTTCGCAGCGGCAACATGGTGACCAAACTGGTGTTGGCCAATGTCACCGTCTGGGTTTTGGTCAGCACTGCCAACATCCTGCTTTGGTTAGTCATGGGCGGGCAAGATGTCAGTGAGCTGTTTTTTAGCGGGCTGAGCCACCTTTGTATGCCTGCTGATCCGTGGCGCCTGCTTACCCATTTGTGGACGCCTTTTACCAGCATATTTTTGCATCAGGGTTTATTTCACCTGTTGAACAACATCGTTGCGCTGTATCTTTTTGGTGCCATTGTGGGCGATTTGGTGGGCGACCGGCGCGTGTTGCCCATATACCTCATGGGGGGCTTGGTAGGCAATCTTTTGTACCTCGTATCGGCCAACCTGATGCCCAACCTCGGTCAATACGCTTTGGGCGCTTCGGGTGCCGTAATGGCCTTTGCCGGTGCAGCCATCATCCTTGCGCCTGAATACCGCGTAGCGCTCCTCCTGTTGGGTGAAGTAAAGGTTAAATACATTGTGTTGGTGATGCTCCTGCTTGACCTGCTGGGCATTGCCAACCAGGTGAATACCGGAGGCCACATTGCGCACCTCGGCGGCTTTGCGTTTGGCTGCTGGTTTGTGTACCGCCTCCGCGACGGATACGACATGGCGCTTCCGGTAAACCGTTTGCTCGATCGAATCGGGAGCTGGTTTACCCAGGGCAGCCGACCTTCCGCAAAACCATCAAAAGTGCGTACTTTGCAAAAAGTGTATCAAAACCCTAGAGGCAAGCCCAAACCGGCCAATGTCGGCGAGCAGATGCCTTCTGCCTCTTTCCAGGAAAGATTAGACGCTATATTGGACAAAATTAAGGCCAATGGCTACGAAAGCCTCACACAGGAAGAAAAAGACTTTCTCTTTCAAGCCAGTAAAAAGTAGCCGGCTTCTCCTGCTCCGTTAGCCATGCGATCCCTGATAGCCTACTTCCTGAAAATAGCGAGTGTGTTGGTTGCGTTTGCCACCCTCCTGTCTTACCTGTCGCCATACGTCAACCCGGGACGCTTCCCCTGGATTGCTTTTTTTGGCACAGCCTACCCCTGGTTGCTCTTGCTAAACCTGCTCTTGCTCTTTTTGTGGTGGTGGGGCCGCAACCGCTTTGCTTTTTACCATTTGGGTATCATCCTGATGGGCTGGAACGCACTCAGCGGCTTTTGGGGCATGCACTGGGCCAAAGATCCCATTCCGGAAGACAGCATGCTGGTGATGACCCATAATTTAGGAAACATATTGGGCAATAAAAAACGTACAGCCGATAATTACCAACAGGCAGCCGATGCGTATGCAGCCTACCTTCGGCAGCAAGGTGTGCCGGACGTGATTTGTACGCAGGAAACCAGCGTGTACTTCTACCGCCGATTAGCCGAAAATTTGGGCTATGCCCACACCTTTAACCTGAAAAAAGGTACCGTCATCCTGAGCAAATACCCTATGGAGGCTGGTGGCGACATACCGTTGGGCAAAACAGCCAATTCGGCACTGTGGGCCGACCTCAACGCAGCGGGCCGTGTGTTGCGGGTGTACAACGTGCACCTACAGTCGAACCGGGTAACCGCCCAAACAGAAAAAGTACTGGAAGACCCCGACGCCATTGACCACGGTTCCTTCAACGAAGTGGGGGGTATTCTATGGAAAGTGGGTGAAGCGACGAGCATCCGCGCCGACCAGTCGGAAAAGGTGCGCGAACACATTGGGTCCTGCAAACACCCTGTACTGGTGTGCGGTGACCTCAACGATACGCCTAATTCTTATGTGTACCGGGTCATTTCAAACGACATGCACGATGCCTTCCGGGAGAAAGGCCTGGGTTCAGGCGCTACGTTCGCAGGTGTCCTGCCATTTTTACGAATCGATTATGTGCTGAGTAGTCAGGATTTGCAACCCTTCCGGTGCAAAACCCTGACTAAACGGTTTTCAGACCACTACGGGGTCATGGCGACGGTAGGCTGGCCGAACAAGTAAATGCCTGTTCGGCCCTGCACACCCGCCATGGTGTTTATTTTAAAATGATCACCCCTTTTGCTTCGTAGGTAATTTCGCGAAGCGGCTCTGTAATGGCCTCAATTTCTGCTTTTGATTTGCCTGCATCCTGGGCATAGTGACGCAGTTCGTCAACCGGCGTCAAATTAACCCTGGCAAACCCGTCGACCACTACCTTTTTGCCCGAAATGTCTTTCGGCATAAAAAAAGCGTAGTCTTTGAACGTGACGCGCATGTCCGGTTGTCCGGGTGCGGTAAGGGTCATCCAGCAGCCTTTTACCTGACAAACTTTTTCAACGGTGCCCGTCACCTTGATGGCCAGCGAGTCCACGTTGTTCATTTTGGATGCTAATTTGGCATATTCTGTGGCTCCTTTGGGGGTGATGGTTTCGCCAAAATGAGTGCCCGCTTTGGAAGTGGCCTGAGCCGAAACGGTTTGGCCATTGGCCGCAACCAGCAACAATGCCAATCCGAGCGCCTGCGTGAAATTTTTTAACATGATTTTATGAAATTTTCAAGTGTTTGAAAAATAAGCGTTTAATTGTTTTTCTCACCACAAAAATACATCAAATTCAGTAAGTGCGCACATATGGCACAATATTCGTACTGGAAGATTGTTCTTTGCTTCGACGATTGTGTCCGCTACGGCGCTACCCGTCACCTAACCTCCGGCCGACATGCACTCGAAGCAACCTGAATTAATCTTTTTTCGCGACAATGCTTGCACCCTTCTCTACACCAATTCAAGAACAATCAATCTTACTACCATGAAGGGTACAATCAAATTTTCACACATCCTGTTTACCGTTTGTGTGCTCTCGGTTGGGTTTTCCAGCCCCGCATTCGCGCAATGCGTCAGTGGCAATTGCTATGAGGGTTCGGGTACCTACAAATACCCCAACGGCTCGGTGTATACTGGCCAATTTGCCTATGGCAAACAGCAGGGCCGGGGCGTCATGAAGTACACCAACAACACAGAATACACCGGCGATTGGCAAAGCGGCCAGCGCCATGGCAAAGGGAAAATGCGTTTTGCCAACAACAACGTGTATGAAGGTCAATTCGTCAACGGCCGCATGGAAGGGCAGGGTGTAATGGCTTACGCCAACGGAGACCGATACACTGGACAATGGCTCCGAGATATGCCCCAGGGCAAAGGCACTTATGCCTTCAAATCGAAAGAACGCTATGAAGGCGATTTCAAAAACGGGAGCTTCGACGGCCAGGGTGCCATGTATTATCCCGACGGCGCTTATTACACTGGCGGATGGAAAAACAACCGCAAACACGGATCGGGTAAACTGGTGAGTCCCAATGGCACTACTGAATCCGGCTCCTGGCAAGAAGGCAAAATGGTAAGCACAGCCCAACCCACCCAACCGGCCCCTTCAAAAGTACAGCCAACTGCCCCGACAACCACGTCCAGTACCAGCTCCGCCGGAAGCAGCAGGCCCAATGTGAGCAATATGCGCAATTGCAACAATGTCAATTGTGGAAACGGCACCGGATACTACACTTACCCCGACGGATCCATGTGGGTAGGCCAATTTAAAGAAGGACGGCCCGTAGGAAAAGGTGTGTGCTATTACTCTAATGGCGACCGCTACGAGGGCAACTGGAGCCTGAACGCACCCAATGGCGAAGGCATCATGCATTTTGCCAGCGGACGGGTGTACGGAGCAGTGTGGGTCAATGGCTCGCCAGTGCAAGAGTTAGACTCCCGCGAGCAAATGCCCACCGGCCCTGTAGGCACCGAAAACACGTCTAATGTGCGCATTTACGCCGTAGTGGTCGGGGTGGGAAAATACCAGACCATGCCTACCCTGCAATTTACCGACGATGATGCCCACCGGTTTTACACGTTCCTTAAAAGTCCAGAGGGCGGCGCTTTACCCGACAATCAAATCACCATGTTGCTCGACGAACGCGCCACCCGAGCCAATATCGTCAACGCCATGCAGCAATACCTCCTGCGCGCAGATGCCAATGATGTGGTGCTGTTTTACTTCAGCGGCCACGGCTTAGCTGGCAGCTTTTTGCCCGTCGACTTTGACGGTTATAACAATAAACTCCGCCACGATGAGGTGCGCCAAATCTTGCTCAAAAGCAAGGCCAAGCACAAGCTTTGCATCGCCGACGCCTGCCACAGCGGATCCCTTACCTACGGAAACAGCTTGGTGGCCAAAGGCCCTGTACCCGTAACTTTGGATCGCTACTACCAGGCTTTTGAAGAAACAGACGGCGGCATTGCCCTGCTCATGTCGTCCAAAGCAGAAGAACTCTCGCTCGAAGACCATGGCCTGCGACAGGGCGTGTTTACCTACTACCTCATGAAGGGCCTCAAAGGGGAGGCCGACGCAGACAGGAATCAATTGGTTGACATCCAGGAAATATACCAGTACGTGTTCAAACAGGTACGTACTTATACCTCAGGCATCCAAACACCTGTATTGACCGGTGATTTTGACAACCACATGCCGGTGGCTTTTAGACGGTATTAGTGGAGTGGAGGAGTGGAGAGGTTGAGGAGTGGAGATGTTGAGGAGTTGAGAGGGCCAAACTTTAGTGCCCTCAACCCCTCAACTCCTCAACCCCTCAACTCCTCAACTCCTCAACTCCTCAACCCCTCAACTCCTCAACCCCTCAACTCCTCAACTCCTCAACTCCTCAACCCCTCAACTCCTCAACCCCTCAACTCCTCAACCCCTCAACCTCTCAACTCCTCCACTTTCTCCAACAACCACTTTTTGGACATCAACGGCTCGCAATCGGCAATTTGCGTGCACAGGGAGGCAAGCTCCTCGGTGTCGCCTGGTCTCAGGCTGATCAGTTTGCGCACAAAACGCAGAAATTGCAGATATTGATTTTTGACGGATTTAGAAATCAGCTTGTTGCGCCGCAAATAGATTCGGAAGCTGTCCACCAAAGAGTCTAAGGCGTTAAATTCGTCTGACTCGTAGTAGGTGCGCACCAGAATGAGTTTGGCGCTCAAGGCATATACCACGTCGCTGTATTCCACATTGCGCAAAAGCTCAATTACTTTGTCGTGCTGGTGTTGGTGCGAGTATAGGTTGGCCAGGTTAAAGGTTCGGGCATTATCTCGGATATGAGCAGGCAAGTACACGGCGTGCGATTGAATAAACTGCTCTGCCAACTCGTATTCCCCTACGCGCAGCCCAACGGTGATGATGTTTTTATACAAACCCTCAGACAAGCTACCGCTTTCGAGCAATAAATTTTTGTCGATTAGTATTTTAAATATGTTGAATAATTCGTGATAATAGGCCAAACGGCCCTGATTAATTTTTAAGGCGCAGTAATTTTGAGCAAGTTGGTACAAGGTGCGGTATTCGGCCTCTGGAATTTGAGTAACTACCTTTTCAAGGCTGCCCAAAAAACCGTGGTACCAGTGCTCTTCATCAAAATGGACTAAAGACAGGGCAACCTGTTTGTACAGGCTGATAAGTGGCTCATTTGAAAATTGATCTCCGCCCAAAAAATCCCAAAAACCCTCTATCAAGGGCATGTCATCAGGTGCAGGGCGCAAACGTTTGTAGATGAGCCACGACACGTAAAACTTCAGTTTCTGAATGGCGTAAAAACGGTCTAATGCGCGGTCGGCAGGCAATAATTTTTCTGCATACCCTGTAGACGTAAGTGTTCCGGTGCTTCTGGTAAAGGCATTCCAATGTATGCGGTACAGGGAGAGGTAGTCATCAGACGTTTTGCCCTTCCGGTTTTCCGAGAGGCGTTGCAGTTGCCGTTCTACCCCGGCAAGGTGTTTTTCAAGATTGGGCTGCGCCAGTTGAGTCTGTAGCTCAATGCCTGTCGCATACGGATCTTGTTGCCAGCCCTCTATGGCCATAAATTGCAAAGTAAGCTGCATCAGTTCAGAGGAAATGCGCCTTAATTGTGCTTCGTCAAATGATTTTTCAGGGTACACATGCCCCCATACCTTCCGTTTATCCAATTCGGGCAAGCGGTCAGCATCCTGACGCAGGGCCTCGTTCAGGTATTCAAAAAAGGCCACCACATCGGTTTGTTCATTAAAATACGGCGACATCAAAAACTTGCGCATTCGATTCAGCCCGTATTTGTCAAACCGGCGCAACAAGGTTAATAGTTTCTCGCTAAACAATTCTTTTAGATAATTTATTTTGTTAAAAAATTAGCTTTCAATTTATTACAAAGGTATTTTTTATATTTTTTTTAGACAAACACCTGGAAATGTATTTCTGTCTGATTCCGACATTTTAGACTTTTGTATCGTAAATATGGCTTTAGCGCTGATTATCAACCCAAACGGGGGAAAAAGCGTTTAACCTAAACCAGGCTTTACTCAACAGATACCTATGAAATACTACAACTACATCCAAATGGTGGCAGCCGTTCTGCTGGTTACTGCCCATAGTTTATCTGTTGTTGCACAAACCGCCTGTACGCGCATGGGGTTGATCGCCACCGACCAGACAGGTTGCGGTGCGGTTATCCTGGATCTACAAACTGGCGAAGTTTTTTGGGCGGTTAAAGGGCTCGGCGCACATACTGCCGGCCAAAAAGTGCTGTTTGATGCAGTACCCGCCACTTTGCCGACAGGATGCACTTCCAACGGTATTCCATCAGTGGATGTGACTTGTATTGCTGACCTGCCTGTTTGCCAGTCGGCTTTCATCGTGCGTGAAGATGCCATCAATAACCTTACCCGGCACTTTGAGGCCTTGACAACGGATGCAGAAGGGCATCATTGTACCTGGACTTTTGGCGATGGCACTACAGCCAATGGCCTCCTGGCAGACCACACATACCCTTACGAAGGTCAATACACGGTTTGTCTTACTATTTGGGATCAGTTTGGCTGTTACGACCAACGCTGCGATACCATCCACATCACTGCTCAAAATGACTCCTGGTGTGATTACGATGTATCGCTCACAGCTGTTGGGAACAAACTGTACGGTTCACTCGAATCCATGAGCGGCGACGCCGGGAACGTAGAGTCGGTTCGATGGTTTCTGACACAAAACAACCAGACGTTATCCACCGACAAAGCTTTTACCTACGAGTTGGTACCCAACGATAATTACCTGGTTTGCGTGGACTATCAGGTAAAAAATACGGACGACGGGAGCCTGTGCGAAGGCAAGCGCTGCCAGCAGATCATTCTGGATACCACCAATTGTATGCAACCTGCTTTGGCTGAACCGGATTCGGCGTGTGCCAGTGTATATGCCCCTGTTTGTGGTTGCGACGGACTGACGTATGCCAACGAATGCGAGGCGCTGCGCGCTGGCGTGCTCACGTGGTGGGCGGGTGAGTGTGGCAGTGCAAGCCAGGGCACTTGTGGTGCCGATTTGCATTACAGCGTGGTAGATGGTAATCCGGATACCGGATTCAAGGTGGTGTTTCACAACCGTTCGAGCGGTTTTTTTAACTTTTGTCAGCTTGATTTTGGCGACGGCAGCCCCATTTTCGAACATGCCAACTGGGATACGGTTGAGCATTGGTATGCCAAAGCCGGCATTTACCGGGCTACCCTGTCGACGTGGCAATTAAACGCCTGCTTGTCGTCGCTCACCCAGTTGGTAGTCACCGACGCCTATCAACTCAACAATGGCCAGAAACCCGCGTCCACCGATTATGTATTACCGGGCGATACCAATGGCGACGACAAGGCCAACGTGCTGGACTTGCTGCATATAGGCCTCAGTTATTTCCACAATGGTCCCCCGCGTCCCTATGCACACACAGCCTGGGCACCGCAGTACGCCCCCAACTGGCCCTCGCATGCCAACAGCGTGAACGACAAACACGCCGATGCGGACGGTGATGGCGTAGTGAACGAATTTGACGCCACGGCCATTCCGATGCATTACCAGGCCCTGGACTACCTTGCGCCAGAGGTGGGCGGTACGGCACCCAAGTTGCGCGTCGTTTTTCCGGTAGACACTTTGGACATAGACCCGAACGTACCGACTTCGCTCAACATCACCGCCGATGTGGTGCTGGGCAGTGCGCAGGAATACGTAAAAAACTTTTACGGTCTTGCTTTTTCCCTTCATTACCCAGCGTTCATTCAGTATCCGCCCAGTGCCAACTATCACAGCAACTCTTTTTTCGGGTTCAACACCTACACCATGTGGTTGCCCTACGCCATGCATGATCAAAAAACAATGGACATGGGGCTTGTGCGCAAAGACAAAACAGGTGTGAATGGATACGGCAAGTTGGCTCAAATTGATTTTCAACTGGATTTTATCATCATTGTCGATGTAGGCGACCGAACCGACAGCAGGGTGGTGCCCATGAGCATTCCGGTAGACGGCATCCGCGCTATAGACGCCCAAGGCAATATGGTTCCATTAAACGTGCCCATTGAATTGGATACCCTCTGGCTGCGCTTTGAAAAAACGACACAGACGGGCTCGGCCCAACCCAACGACGCTGCGTTTCAGGTATTTCCCAACCCGGTTACCGATCAGGCTACAATTTTAACCGGCAACCTCAACATCGAACGCCTTGAAGTGTTTAACGCACTTGGGCAACCTGTGTACCGGCAAAACGGTGCAGCTGGGAGTGCCACCAAACTGCAAGTAGACGCCTGGCCTGCCGGGATTTACACGGTTCGGGTGAGTACCAGCAACGGGTTGTCTGAACGTGTGTTCATGAAACGCTAATGGTTATGACGCAGGTAGCTGCGCTGGAGGTCAATCCTTTTGCTGAAAATACGTACATTGTGTGGGATGACGATACGCTCGAATGCGCCATCGTGGATCCTGGCGTGTACACTGCCGCCGAGCGCCGCCGCTTGCAGGCTTTTATTGCCGAGCGCCAATTGAAGCCGGTCAGGCTGCTCAATACCCATGCACACCTCGACCATGTATTCGGCAACGCATTTGTTCACCGAACATGGGGGTTGTTGCCCGAGCTGCACCATGCGGAGCTGACTATGCTGGAGCGCTACCCGGAGGTGTGCCGCATGTATGGCATACCCGACGCAGAGCCTTCGCCTATGCCTGCCGCTTTTTTAGTGCCGGGCGAAGCGTTCACCATAGGCCACAGTGTATTTCGTGTTTTATTTACCCCGGGCCATTCGCCAGCGAGTGTGTCGTTGTATTGCGAAGCAGATGCATTAGTGTTGTCGGGCGATGTGCTGTTCTGGGAAAGCATAGGTCGCACAGATTTGCCGGGAGGGAGCCTTCCTTTGTTGGAAAGCAGCATCCGGCAGCAACTATACACGCTGCCGCCGGAAACAGTTGTATATCCAGGACACGGGCCTGCCACCAGCATTCGGCACGAAAAAGCCTACAACCCGTTTGTATCAGCCGTGTAACTGCTCAAAGCATCATGTTATACTGAACCACACAAGCAGCTGCGCCCGCTAAATAGCCAATGAGCGCCCAAAGCGAAATGCGTTTTATGTACCAGAAAAACTCAATTTTTTCCATGCCCATGGCCGCTACGCCCGCTGCTGATCCAATAATGAGCATGCTGCCCCCTGTGCCTGCGCAATAGGCTAAGTACACCCAAAAAAAGTGATCGGTTTGGTATACTTGGTCGTACATGCCTTGCGCGGCGGCGACAAGGGGTACGTTGTCTACCACGGCGGATAAGAACCCGATCAGGAGGCCGACGATGTTCACACTGCCAATGTGGGTATCGAGCCATGTGGCCATTGCGGAGAGGGATCCATTGCTTTGCAAGGCCGATATGGCCAACAGGATGCCCAGAAAAAACAGGATACTGGGTGTGTCAATTTTCCGAAGCGCGTGGTTAACCGATTTAGCCCCCTTTTCGGCTTCATCTTTGTCGGCATTAATCATTTCAGTGATCGTCCACATGACTCCCAGGCCCAGCAACATGCCCATGTATGGTGGTAAATGAGTGATTGTTTTGAAAACGGGAACAAACAACAACACGCCAATGCCGACGACCAGTGAGGTGTATCGCTCAAATGGTGTACTGCTGTAAGCGCCATCGGTGCGGGCAGGCGCTTGTATCTTGCCGCGCAACTGAGAAGACAACACGATCAGGGGCGCTGCCAGGGAGATGATGCAAGGCAGCAACAAACTGGTCACAATTGTAGCTGGTGTGATGTGCCCGCTGATCCACAGCATGGTGGTTGTCACATCGCCCAACGGCGACCAGGCCCCCCCGGCGTTGGCTGCTATGACCACCATGCCGCAAAAAAGGAGCCGATCCTGTCGGTCGGCAATCAGGTTGCGCAACAGGCTCACCATCACAATTGTGGTGGTCATGTTGTCCAAAACAGGAGATAAAAAAAAGGTAATGACACAAATGACCCACAGCAGGTGGCGCTTGCTCCGGGTTTTGATTCGCTGGGTGATTACTTCAAAACCGTCGTGCGCATCTACCAGCTCTACCACCACCATGGCCCCCAGCAGGAAAAACAAAATGCCGGCTACCTCGCCCAAATGGGCCTCCAAGGCATGCGCAACGACCTCTTTGTCAGGCTGATTTAGAATGTACACCGTCCAACACAATACCCCTGTCATCAGGGCGCTTGCGGCCTTGTTCAGTTTAATGGCATGTTCAAAAACGATGGCTAAATACCCCAGTACAAATACAATCAAAATCAACCAATTCATGCAAGATCCGTTTATGGTGCAGCGCAAAGCTATTGATTTAGCGCTTATCTTTGCCCAACGGCAGCAAAATTAGATGCCATAAACCACAACACACCATCATGTACAACATCCTTGTTTTCCTGCATTCTTACAACCGCTACCTCCTGATGGCGGCGCTCGTTTTTGTCCTGTACCGCGCTTACTCGGGCTGGTTTGGCAAAAAACCCTATGAAAAGACAGACAATGCGGCATCTGCGGCGCTGTTGGGCTTTACCCACCTTCAATTGTTGCTCGGATTGATCTTGTACGCTGGCGTAAGTCCGCGCACCCAGGCCGCTTTTGAAAATTTTGGACTGGCCATGAAAGATTCCTGGTTGCGTTACTTTGCGGTGGAGCACATCGCCATCATGATCATTGCCGTGGTGATGATCCAGTTGGGGCGCACGTTGTCTAAAAAAGCGGTTATGGCCGAGCAGAAGCACCGTAAGTTGGCGATTTACACCACCATTGGCCTGCTCCTCATATTGCTGTCGCTTGTCCCCAAAGGCTTGTTGTTTGGCAATGTTGCTGGTGCAATGGCGGCTGGCCAGTAAATCGTTGACTGTACTCCGTTTATCCAATTTCCCCCGACACAGTACACATGCAGAAACCCGGCATTCCTGAAGGCACCCGCGACTTCGGGCCCGAACAAGTGCGCAAACGCACCTATATTTTTGACACCATCCGCAAAGCGTTTGTCCTGTACGGTTTCCAGCCTTTGGAAACGCCGAGCATGGAAAACCTGAGCACACTCACCGGTAAATACGGCGACGAGGGCGATAAACTGCTGTTCAAAATACTGAACAATGGCGATTTCCTCAAAGACGCCGATGCAGAGGCGTTGGTAAGCCGCAATTCCGCCAAAGTGCTACCTGACATCAGCCGCCGCGGACTGCGCTACGACCTCACAGTGCCCTTTGCACGCTACGTGGTGATGCACCGCAACGAACTGGTGTTTCCCTTCAAACGCTATCAAATACAACCCGTTTGGCGCGCCGATCGGCCCCAAAAGGGCCGATACCGCGAGTTTTACCAGTGCGATGCTGATGTAATTGGCGCAGACAGCCTGCTCTATGAGGCCGAACTCATACAGATTTACGACCAGGTGTTCAACAACCTGCGCGTACCCGTCACCATCAAATTCAACAACCGGAAAATCCTGTACGGCATCGCCGAGGCGGCGGGCATTGCCGATCGGTTTATGGACATGACCGTGGCCATCGACAAGCTCGACAAGGTGGGCATCGAGGGCGTACGCAAGGAACTCGGCGAGCGGGGCATTGGCGAAGCTGCCATTGAGCAAATCGAGGGCATCCTGGTCAACAAAGACTGGAGAACGCTTCAAATTCCTTTTGAAAAGAGTGAGACCGGACGGCAGGGCCTGGAAGAAGTATCGCACATGTTGGCGTACTTAGACGGGGTGTCTCTGCACAATGAACTGGTGTTCGATGTTACACTCGCGCGCGGACTAACCTATTATACGGGCTGTATTTTAGAGGTGGCTGCTAACGGCGTGCAAATGGGCAGCATTGGTGGCGGCGGGCGGTATGCCGACCTCACGGGCGTTTTTGGTGTGCCGGGCCTGTCGGGCGTAGGCATTTCTTTTGGTGCCGACCGCATATACGACGTGATGGAGACGCTGGGTGTGTTCCCCGAATCGCTGCAAACGGGCGTGCAGGTGCTATTGGCCGCTTTTGATGAAGCTACGCACCGCTACGCGTTCCAATGTGCTTCCAGGTTACGCGCCTTGGGCGTGTCGGCCGAGGTGTACCCGGAGGCGGGCAAGCTGAAAAAGCCTTTTGACTATGCCGCCAAACGAAACATTCCGTGGGTTGGCATTGCCGGGGAGGAGGAAATGGCGCAGGGTGTGCTGAAGTTTAAGGATCAGGCGAGCGGGGAGCAACAGGTGATGTCGGTGGAGGCGTTTGCGGAATTTCCCCAACAATAGCCTTATTTTTGTCAAAAATACAAGCATGACGCAGGCAGAACTGGAGCAATTGATGCAGAGCACGGAATCGGAGCGCTTGGAAAAGACTATTTCGCTGACCAACACCGATAAATTTTCAGAAGCCGTTTGCGTATTTGCCAACGACATGGGCAACCAGCGCCAACCCGGCTACCTGCTGGTGGGCGTACACGACGACAATACGCTTGCCGGCATGCACATCAGCGACGAATTTTTGCGGTCCTTGTCTGACCTCCGTTCAGCGGGAAATATCCTGCCGCAGCCCGCGTTAACCGTTGAAAAAGTTGTTATGCCTGGCGGCGAAGTGGCCATTGTGGCCGTTCAGCCATCCGACTTGCCACCCGTTCGCTACAAAGGCAAAGTGTACATTCGGGTAGGCCCGCGCCGGGCAATTGCCAACGAACAGGAAGAACGCCTGCTGAACGAGCGCCGGACGGCCACGGCCCTTACCTTCGATGTGCAACCCTGCCAGGAGGCGCTCCTCAGCGACTTGATACCCGGACTTTTTGAAACGTATCGGAATCGTGCCGTGGATGAAGAAACCATTGCCGCCAACCACCGCACACTGGAAGCACAAATGGCCTCTCTGCGCTTGTTTAGCAATCGTTTTAATTGTCCGACCAATGCCGGCGTAGTGCTTTTGGGCCGAAAACCACGCTATTTTTTCCCGGGGCATTACATACAATTTCTATTGTTTGCCGGCACCAACATGACCGATTTGCCCATTGACCAGGCAGAAATAGAAGGCGACCTGTCGAGCATGATCCGGGAAATGGAGTTGCGCATTCGCACCGTCAGCACCAATGCACTGAAACAGGTGGACGGTTGGCGCGAGCAGGTCGTACCGGAATATCCGGAATGGGCGCTGCGTGAACTGTTGCTGAATGCACTGGTACACCGGGATTATTCATCCACCACGCCAGTTCGTTTTTATGTTTTTGCCGACCGGATTGAAATTGCCAACCCGGGCGGCCTTTTTGGCGGCAGCAGCCCCGAAAATTTCCCGACCGTAAATGCCTACCGCAATCCGGTGTTGGCCGAGGCGGTAAAAACCCTGGGTTTTATTAACCGTTTTGGCTATGGTGTGTTGCGTGCGCAAACACTGCTGTCGAATAACGGCAATCCGCCACCTGACTTCGCGTTTTCATCGGTAGGCGTTAAAGTGACGGTTTGGAAGCGAAAAGGAGAGTAAGGGCCCCTACTGCCCTGAAAGCAAAACAACCGCAAACCGCAAGCATGGGAAAAATAAACAGCATTATAGGTAGAAATCCAGTCATTGAAGCGGAGTGGTTGCAATGGAAACGGGGTTCACACGGCGCTCCTTTTCGTTTTTTAGATTTCAAGCGCGGAGAAGGTAAAGTCATTGCGGGAGAATTGCCATTGAGGAGTTAGAATCCTGGTTTATTGGTGACCCCTGGCAATTGCCAGAAACATTTCGCAACAAAAAAAATCCGCGTTCCACCTACACCCAACGTGCAAATGGAACGCGGCTCAAAACCCCTCAACCCCTCAACTCCTCAACTTACAAAGCCATTTCCCGCTCCGACATCATTTTTCGGATGTTGATGAGCGCGTACCGCATGCGGCCCAGGGCAGTGTTGATGCTCACACGGGTGAGCGAGGCTATTTCTTTGAAACTCATGTCGGCGTAGTGGCGCAAAATAACCACCTCGCGTTGCTCCGGCGGCAGGGCGTCTACCAGACGGCGGATGCGTTGATGGGTTTCGCTGCGCATGATTTGGGCGTCGGGGCCGTCGTCACTCAAGCGAAGCACGTCGAAAATGTCAAAATCTTCGGAGGGGTTGACGTGCGCGCGGCGTTTGTGCCTGCGGTGGTAGTCCACACACATGTTATAGGAAATGCGCATGGCCCACTGCACGAATTTGCCTTCGTGGTTGTACTTGCCCCGGCGCAGCGTATCAATGATTTTGATGAAAACCTCCTGAAAGATGTCTTCGGCCAATGCCTGATCTTTCACAAACAGGTAAATGGAGGTATAGATTTTTGACTTGTAACGGGAGAGTAATACCTCAAAGGCATATTCTTCTCCATCCACATAGCGAGCAATAAGCTCTTGATCGTTGAGCAACGACATAACCTGCATGAGCAATTGGTTTTGCTGATTAACCTATTAAACAATAACGTTTACTAAGGTGTACAGGTAAAGTCGATACGCAGTAAGTTTTGTCGAATGATGGAGAAAAGCCTGTTTGAAAGGCACCCCCAAATGTAAAGGCTTATTTATTGCCCACCAAATGAATTTTAATTTTTAACATAATTTAACAAGAAAAAAGCGATTTTCGCAAATAAGTCCCAAAGTATCGCGCTGATCTGGTAAATTTGCGCCGTACTTTATGGAAATAGCGATAATTCTTGTCCTCATCGTCTTGCACGGATTTTTGGTGCTTGGCGAAATTGCCCTCCTCACGGCCAAACGTTCCAGACTCGAAAACGAAAAGGAAAAGGGCAACGTCAATGCAGCGATTGCGTTGGGTTTGCTCGATAACATTGATCACTTTCTTTCCGCCATGCAGATTGGCATCACGCTCATCAGCATCGTAGAGGGTGCTTATGGTGGCGTAGCCATAGGTCATTATCTTGAACCCATTTTCGCAAACATTCCGGTTTTTGCACCGTACGCGGAAACCATCTCTATTGCTGTAGTGGTCTCGATCATCACCTATTTGTCGCTCATCATCGGCGAGCTGGCCCCGAAGTACATCGCCATTCAGTATGCCGAAACCCTGGCCATGACGTTTGCGCCAATCATGCGGGTGATCACGCGCATGACAGGCCCCATCTCGGCCTTTCTGAGTTGGTCTACCAAAATGTTCATGCGTTTGTTGTTCATCAAGCCCAACATACAAGACTCCATCTCGGAAGAAGAAATCAAGTTGATGGTTAAAATGGCCAACCAACAGGGCATCATTGAAGAACAGGAAAGCGAATACATCCGCAATGTATTTCGTTTTGCCGACCGCGATGCCTATACCATCATGACCCACCGCAATGACGTGGAATGGCTGGACATCAACGCTGACCAGGCAGAAAATGAACGCATCATCCGGGAAAGCGGGTACACCAAATTTTTAGTGTGCGACGACACCATTGAAAACATTCTGGGCGTGGTCAAACTGCGTGATTACATCGAAAACTACCAGAAACCGGGTTTTAACATCCACCAAATACTCACCCAGCCGCTGTACGTGCCCGAAAGCATGAACGCCCTCAAAATCCTGGAGCGTTTCCGCAAAGACCGCAACTACTTTGCTGTAGTGGTCGACGAGTACGGCTCTACGCAGGGCATCATTACCCTCCACGACCTGACCGAAAACATTTTTGGTGCCTTGCCTGATGTAGACGATACGGAAGACCCCAACATCATCCCCCGCGACGACGGCAGCTGGCTGGTAGACGGCACTACCCCGATAGATGAGTTGCGCGACATTGTGTCCCTCAAAGAATTTGAAAACCCGGACGACGATTACACCACCTTAGCCGGGTATATTCTGTTCAAACTGAACGAAATTCCACGTACCGGCGATTTTCTGGACTCGGATGGCTTCCGATTCGAAATCGTTGATATGGATAAAAGTAAAATTGATAAAGTGTTGATTTCCCCTTTTACCGTTTAGACCTTTAAAACACTGCCATATATGCGCTTCTTGCTGCCCAGCCTAATGCTGATCCTTGCCGGCAACGGTTTGATCGCTCAAAAAAACATCACGCTCGAAGACATATGGGCTAAAGGTACTTTTGTGGCTCGCGGCGTGCCCGGGTTTGCATTCCAAAACGACGGGGTGCATTACACCCAGTCCAACGAATCCAAAATTGAACAGTATGACCTCCGCAATGGAGACCTTACAGGTGTATTGCTTGATGTAAAGTCCGTTAAAACAATTGACAATACATGGCCTGGCCAGTTTGACAGTTACTCGTTCAGCTCTGATGAACAGCAAATTTTGTTGGCAACGGATGAGGAGTCTATTTACCGATACAGCTCCATGGCCCATTTCTTCGTGTACAATGCCGGACGGAACAGCATCGCCCGTGTACACAATGGCGCAGCCAAACAGCGCTACGCCACATTTGCACCCGAGGGCGATAAAGTGGCCTATGAGTGCGGCAACAACCTGTTTTACAAAGACCTGATCACAGGCAAACAAACCCAAGTGACCACAGACGGCGTCATCAACGCCGTCATCAACGGGGCGGCCGACTGGGTCTATGAGGAGGAATTTGTGCTGGTGCGCGCCTTCGAATGGAGCCCCGACGGCACTAAAATCGCCTTCCTGCGCTTCGATGAACGCGCCGTCCCGGAGTTTACGTACGAAACGTATCATCCGGATTCTATGTACCCCCAACAGATCACGTTTAAATACCCCAAAGTGGGGGAGCATAACGCGGTGGTGACTGCCTGGATTTATGACCTGCAAAACGGCAAAACCATTGCCGTAAATACTGGCGCAAGCGCAGAGGACTATTTACCGCGTATTCAGTGGGCTCCAAACGGAAAATTATGCCTCACCTGGCTCAATCGCCACCAGAATCACCTCAAACTGCTGATGGCCGACGCTGAAACAGGTGCCTGTTCGGTTTTGCTCGAAGAAAAAAACAAATACTACATTGGTGAAACCTACGAACCACATTTCCTCGAAGACGGTACAGGCTTCATTTGGGAAACGGAAAAAGACGGTTTCATGCACTTGTATCGGTACGATATGCAGGGTCGGGAAAAGGCATTGATCACCAAGGGCGACTGGGACGTGACCGACTTTTACGGGGTGGATAAAGACAATAATAAGGTGTACTACCAGGCCGCCACCCAAAACCCCATGCAACGCGAGTTGTTCGAAACCGACATCAGTGGCAACAATACCCGCACCATAAGCAACGGCAAGGCCATGCACTCGGCAGCGTATAGCAGCACGTTTGATTATTTTGTACACACTGAATCCACGATAAATACCCCGCCGACATACACCATCCGCAACCGCAAAGGCAAGGCCGTTCGGACATTGGAAGACAACGCCGCCCTAAAAGACAAACTGGCAGGTTACGGCGTGTTGCCCGTAGAATTTTTCAATTTTACCACTTCAGACAATGTCAAACTCAACGGCTGGAAAATTACACCAGGCAAAGCTGCTGCTGGCCAAAAATGCCCGGTACTCATGTTCCTGTATGGTGGCCCCGGCAGCCAGGAAGTGCTCGACGAATGGATGGGGGCCAATTATCTCTGGTTTCAAATGCTTGCGCAACAAGGGTATGTGGTGGCCTGTGTAGACAACCGCGGCACCGGAGCAAGGGGCGAGGAGTTCCGGAAAATGACCTACATGCAACTGGGTCATTATGAAACCATAGACCAGATTGAAGCAGCAAAATACCTCGGAACGTTGCCTTTTGTAGATCCGAATCGCATTGGTATTTTCGGCTGGAGCTATGGCGGATACATGTCGAGTCTTTGCCTGCTCAAAGGTGCCGACGTATTCAAGGCGGCCATCGCTGTAGCACCGGTGACCAACTGGAAATGGTACGACAGTGTGTACACGGAGCGCTTCATGCGCACGTACGCTGAAAACAAAGCCGGATACGATCAAAACTCACCGATCAATTTCGCGGACAAACTCAAAGGCAACTACCTGCTCGTACATGGCCAGGCCGACGACAACGTGCATTTCCAAAACAGCGTGGAAATGACCAACAGACTCATTGCCACCAATAAAGACTTTGACGTCATGTTTTACCCCAACCGCAACCATGGCATTTACGGAGGGTACGCTCGCCTGCATCTGTACCGGAAAATGACGCAATTTTTGGCCGAAAAGCTCTAAGGCGCTGCACATCCTTGAGGTTCGCCCATTGCGCTGCTTGTAAAAAACCGGTACCTTTGCGGCCCGATTCATGGCCTCATGTCCACTCCACGCAACGTCGCATTCCATACTTTAGGCTGCAAGCTCAATTTTTCAGAGACCTCTGCCCTGGCTCGTTTGTTCGAAGACCAGGGCTACGGTGCTGTGCGCTTTGAAGACCCTGCCGATGTGTACGTGTTGAACACGTGCTCTGTCACTGAGCAGGCAGATAAAGAGTGCCGCCGCATTGTCCGCCAACTTATGCGGCGACAACCACAGGCCTTGATCGTCGTGACGGGATGCTATGCCCAGCTCAAACCGGAGGAAATTGCCGACATCCCGGGGGTAGACCTGGTGCTTGGTGCCGGTGAAAAATTTCGCATTCTGGAGTTTGTCGACGGACTCACTAAATCCCACGGAAAAGGCCTCGTACGGGCAGGTGAAGTTCGGGAAGTCAATACATTCCATGCCTCGTTTTCTTTTGGTGACCGTACACGGAGTTTTCTGAAAGTACAGGATGGCTGTGACTACAAGTGCACGTTTTGCACCATCCCTCAAGCGCGGGGTGCCAGCCGTTCGGATACGATAGACAACGCTGTGGCCAATGCACGGTCCATTGCTGCGATGGGTTCAAAGGAAATTGTACTGACCGGTGTTAACCTGGGTGATTTTGGCAATGGCACAGCGGTCATTGAGGGGTTGCGCCCCAAAAAGGAAGCCATGTTTATCGACCTCATTCGCGAGCTGGATCAGGTAGACGAGGTGGCCCGATTTCGCATCAGCAGCATTGAGCCCAATTTGCTGACCGATGAGGTTATCGCGTTTGTGGCTGAATCACGGCGTTTTATGCCCCATTTTCACGTGCCGCTACAGTCTGGAACCGACAAACAACTGCGCGCCATGCGCCGCCGCTATACCCGCGACCTCTACGCCGCGCGGGTAGCGCACATCAAACGTGCGATGCCACATGCCTGCATCGGCTGCGATGTCATTGTGGGTTTTCCAGGAGAAACGGAAGCCGATTTTTTAGAAACCTACAGTTTTATTCAGGGCTTGGACGTGTCGTATCTGCACGTATTTACGTATTCCGAACGGGCCAACACGCCTGCGGCGGAGATGCTGGAAACCGTACCCGTAGATGAGCGGCGGCACCGAAACCAGGCTTTACGGGGTTTGTCGGACATGAAGAGACGCCATTTTTACGAGACACAACTCGGCAGCCGGCGGCCGGTGCTGCTGGAGGCGCATCGTGAGCCGGGTAAAAGAAGCGGCTTCACAGACAATTATGTGAAAGTAGACGCGCCGGAAAGCATCGGGGAAATCAATGCCATCCGGGATATCCTGCTCGAATCCATAACCCCGGACGGGGAGGCCGTGCAGGCTAAAGCTTAAATAGCACTGGCAAACTGTGAAAAGGCGACTTCAGGCAGCCGGTTGCTACCCTGCGTAGACCTTGAGGCAGTTTTCACACAGGCACTTTTTTCCGTATTGCCGCTGAATGGTTTCACGGGAGGCAGGCAACACCATGATGTTCCGGCACCAGCAGTCATCGTCGTTGTAACAAACCAATTTGCTTTTGCAGCGGGGGCATTCAGCTGTAAAGTCAAATTCCTCTTCCACCCATGCGCTGCCCACACGGCCACCCAACGGCGGATGCAGTTTGCGCACCCGTATTCGTACCCCTTCCATGCTGCCAAACTGGTGTTTCAGCCCAGCCACAATGCCGTATAACACCGTTTCAATGAGTTTGCGGGGCTTGTCCATTTGTTGTTGGCACACCTGAAATACCGTTTCATAGTTCAGGGTGTCTTCCACTGCGTCGCTGCTGGCCGATTTGTTGATTTTGGTTTTAATAAACACATCCACCACAAATTCGCCCCCGATGGCTTGTTCAGCATCGTACACACCGTGGTGGGCGTAAAACTGCATGTGTTCAAGGGCAATCCAGGCCATGGTGGGTGATTTGTTTATTGGGTGATTTGTTTATTGGGGGGGCATCTTGTAAGTGAGTCTAGCTTAATTCAACAGCGATACCGAGGGCGACCTCGTCGTTCAGTTCCACTGCGGGTGCATCTACGGTGTCGTGCAGCAGGAGGTCCGTCGCAAGCACTTCGCTTTTGATGTAGTCGTGAAAACGTTCGACGGCCTGTACAATAGCCGGGTGTTTTTCGAGCGTCACCACAACGCGGTCAGTTACATTGAAATCTTTTTCTTTTCGGATGTTCTGGATGCGGTTCACGAGGTCGCGCGCAAGCCCTTCGGCAAGCAGCGCTTCATCGAGGTGGATGTCGAGGGCCACCGTAAGGGCACCGTCAGAAGCAACCTTCCAGCCCGGCAAATCTTCGGTGGTCACCACCATGTCTTCGGGTGTGATGGTGTACATGGAGCCATTGATTTCCATGTTCAATGCGCCCGCTTTTTCCAGCGCATTGATGTCGGCGTTTGTAAAGGCAGCAATGCGGTCGGCGGCGGCTTTCATGTCCTTACCCAGTTTGGCACCGAGGGTCTTGAAATTGGCTTTGGCCGCTTTTTGCAAGAGGCCGTCGGCATCGGTGATGTACTCGATGGATTTGACGTTGATTTCGGATAAAATAAGGTCTTTGACGCCTTCCACTTCAACAATAAAAGCTTCATCAAGTACCGGCAGCAGTATTTTCTGCAAGGGCAGGCGCACCCTCAAGCGGTCTTTTTTGCGCAGGCTGAGGGCCAAAGAGCAGATGCGCTGTGCATAGTCCATCCGTTTTTCGAGCGATTGATCTACCTTCGAGGGGTCGGTGCCAATGATATCGCCGAGGTGCACCGATGCATGGCGCAACGGAGTACTTTTTTCAATGGCCCGTGCGCTGATGGGTGCGCGCAGGTTTCGGTAAAGCCAGTCGCTGAAAAAAGGTGCCAGGCTGGCCGACAATTGGGCCGTGACCATAAGGCATTCGAAAAGCGTCTGGTATGCAGCATCTTTATCGGCATTAAGTTCGCCCTTCCAGAAACGGCGTCGACTCAGGCGTACGTACCAATTGGAGAGGTGTTCGTCCACAAATGTTTCGACAAAACGGGCCGCGCGGGTAGGCTCATAATCATCCATAGCGGCGCGGTAGTCGGCCACCAGGCTGTAGAGTTTTGAGATGATCCAGCGGTCGAGTTCGGTGCGTTGTGCATAAGGCATGACGTTGAATTCGTCCATGCGCCAGCCATCAATATTGGCGTAAGTTGCAAAAAAGTTATAGGTGTTGAAAAGCGTACCAAAAAACTTGTTGCGCACTTCGAGGATGCCCGCTTCGTCAAACTTGAGGTTGTCCCAAGGGTTGGCATTGGCAATCATGTACCACCGGGTGGCATCGGCTCCATACTCAGACAGGGTTTCAAACGGGTCGACGGTGTTGCCCTTTGATTTCGACATTTTCTCGCCATTCTTATCCAGCACCAAGCCGTTGGAGACCACTGTTTTGTACGCCACAGAGTCAAAACACATTGCTGCAATGGCGTGCAAGGTGTAAAACCAGCCGCGCGTTTGGTCTACGCCCTCTGCAATAAAATCGGCCGGAAACATGTGCTCAAAAGGCGCGTTGAAAGGCTGTTTGTCGCCAGCGGCTAATTTTTCTGCATCCAGTCCCCACTGGGCGTAAGGCATGGCACCGGAGTCGAACCACACGTCGATGAGGTCGGTTTCGCGGTACATGGTTTTGCCGGAGGGCGCGGTGATGGTGATGTCGTCTATGTACGGGCGGTGTAGGTCCACTTCTCCACTGGAGAGGGGGGGCAGGGGGCTTGAGGCCAACGCCTTCAACTCCGCCATAGACCCCACACACACCTCTTCCTCGCCGTCTTCTGTCCGCCAGATGGGCACTGGAATGCCCCAATAACGAGAGCGCGAGAGGTTCCAATCCTGAAGGTTGTCGAGCCACTGGCCGAATCGGCCGGTTCCGGTAGAGGCTGGTTTCCAGTGTATGCTTCGGTTGAGCTCGGCCATGCGTTCTTTAGCTGCCGAGGCGCGGATGAACCAGGAGTCGAGCGGATAGTACAGCACAGGTTTGTCGGTGCGCCAGCAATGCGGGTAGTTGTGCTTGTATTTTTCGACGCGGAAGGCCTTGTTGTCTTCCTTGAGGCGCAGGGAGATGAGCAGGTCGGTGGGTTTGAAATCGGGTTTGTCCTGTTCTTCCAGCGAATAGTATTCTGCTTTGACATATCGGCCACCGAACTCGGGCACCTGATCAACAAATTTACCCTGACGGTCTACCAGCGGCTGGATGCGCCCCTTTTCGTCGGGGATGCCGATGAAAGGCACACCGGCCTGCTTGCACACCCGGAAGTCGTCGGCACCAAAAAACGGCGCTGTATGCACCACGCCAGTACCGTCTTCAGTGGTCACAAAGTCGCCGGCAATCACACGGAAGCCGTCGCGAGCCAGTTCTTCCTGCACCAGTTCAGGCATGGGCAGCAATTGTTCGTAATGCAGTCCGACGAGTTCTGATCCCTTGAATTCACCCACTACACGATAAGGGATAGCGGGTTTTTTAGCCGACAAGTCATGCGGTGCCATGGGCAAATCGGCGTGTTCGGCAGCAAAGTACGCACTCAACCGGTCTTTGGCCAGGATGACCGATATGGGCGCTGCGGTATACGGACTGTAGGTTTGCACCTTTGCATAGGTGATGTGGGCACCTACGGTGAGGGCCACGTTGGAAGGCAGCGTCCAGGGCGTGGTGGTCCAGGCAAGGATGCGGAGGTCTTCGTCCGGCTGCTCAAAAAACGCGGCCGAACGCGCTTCGTGGCGCACTTTGAACATGGCAATGGCCGATATATCGGTCACTTCCTTGTAGCAGCCGGGCATGTTGAGCTCATGGGAGCTGAGGCCTGTGCCCGCAGCAGGGCTAAAGGGTTGTATGGTGAAACCTTTATACAGCATGGAATCGCCCGAGGTCGTACGGGTGTCGTACAAGCGTTTGAGCAACCACCAGCAGGTTTCGATGTACTTGTTGTCAAAAGTGATGTACGGTTTGTCGAGGTCTACCCAATAGCCCATTCGGCGGGTGAGGTCGTCCCACAAATCTTTGTAGCGCAGTACGGTATCCCGGCAGGCCTGGTTGTATTGTTCGACGGTGATTTTTTTTCCAATATCCTCTTTGGTGATGCCGAGTTCTTTTTCGACCGACAACTCGATGGGCAGCCCGTGGGTGTCCCACCCACCTTTGCGCTCCACCCGACACCCGTTCAGGGTATGGTAGCGGCAAAACAGATCCTTCACGGTGCGGGCCATCACGTGGTGAATGCCCGGTTTCCCATTCGCCGAGGGGGGCCCTTCGTAAAACACAAAACTGCGGTCGGCAGGGCGCTGCTCTACACTTTGCTTGAAAATCTGCTCATCTTCCCAGAACTGCCTGATTTCTGCGTCGATGCTCGGAAGATGGAGGTGTTTGTATTCGGGATACATATATGGTGGAGGAGTTGAGGAGGGGAGGAGTTGAGCGGAGGGCAAATTTAGGGAAAGTGAGCGTTTGAAGTGTGGGATAAAGGTATGCAGGCAGGGAATAAATGAAAAATTGGGTCACCCAACATTTGGATGACCCAACCATATAACAAAACACTTTGGGATTTGATTCCCGATGCAGGGTGTTTGCTTTTACACGAAGGCCTTGACTTAAAACCTGCTCAGGTATTAATCGCCCTGTTCTGCAAGCACCTCGAACGGCAGTTCAACGACGACCAAAGGGTGAAATTTCACCTTGGCCGTGTATTGGCCCAGTTCTTTCACTTCTTCGGGCATTTCGATGAGGCGTTTGTCGGCATCTACGCCATACGCCTTGAGGGCATCGGCGATGTGGATGTTGGTGACAGAGCCGAAGAGTCGGCCACTATCGCCTGCTTTGGCAGCAATTTTGAGGGTTACGCCGTTGATTTTGGCTGCGGTTTCGCGCAGGGCAGACACGAGGGCGTCCTCTTTTTTGGCGGATTGTTTTCTCAAGCCTTCGAGGCGGGCCATATTGGCCTTGTTGGCAACGATGGCCAACCCTTGAGGGATCAGGTAGTTGCGCCCGAAGCCGTCGCGTACTTTAACGACATCGTGTTTGGCGCCTACCTTGTCTATATGGTCGAGAAGAATGACTTCCATGACGTGCAATTGAGGTTGTGCGGTGAAAAAAAATTACTTCATTAAGTCGGCTACATACGGAAGCATGGCCAGGTGACGAGCGCGTTTAACGGCGGTAGACACGCGGCGCTGGTACTTAAGGCTGTTGCCGGTAATGCGGCGGGGAAGCAGTTTGCCCTGTTCATTGATGAACTGGAGCAAAAAGTCTGCATCTTTGTAATCGATGTGCTTGATCCCGAATTTGCGGAAGCGGCAGTATTTTTTGCGCTTGAGTCCAATTTTCGGGTTGCTCAGAAATTTTACGTCTTCGCGAGAAGCGGCCATATGATCTGAATGGTGAAAGGTTTAGGAAATGAGGTTTATACGGTGATGACTTCTTCGTCCAAATCCACAACGCCTGTTTGAGGCGCAGATGCCGCAGCCAATGCCGCCGCTTCCTCCGCCCTGCGCTTGCCAATGCGGCCATTGCGCTTGTCGTCGTTGTATTTGATACCGTATTTGTCGAGTCTGACCGTCAAAAAACGGAGAAGACGCTCATCGCGCTTCATGTTCAGCTCCAACTTGCCCAGCCAGCCGGTGGTTTCCGCAGTAGAAAACTCTATGCAAAAATAAACACCAGACGAACGCCGGTTGATTTGGTACGCCAAAGGGCGTAACCCCATTTCATCCACAGCTACGATAGTAGCGCCAAAACCTTTCAGTTCAGATTGGATGTGTTCTGCTGCCGATTTAACTTCCTCGCCCGACAGCACCGGATCTACGAGGAAGGTGACTTCGTAATGTCTCATTATCAGTCAAATGTGAAAATAAAAGAAAGAACATCGCAAAAAGCGGTCGCAAAGATACTTCTTTCCCCAATACCAAGCAAACGTTTGCAAAATTTGATTGAACACCAGACGGCTTATTTTCCCGGGATTAAGCTTTTTTTTAAACGGATCGGCCATACCCGTTGTTCTGTAGCCCTGTCAACTCCTCAACTCCTCAACTCCTCAACTCCTCAACTCCTCAACTCCTCAACTCCTCAACTCCTCAACTCCTCAACTCCTCAACTCCTCAACTCCTCAACTCCTCAACTCCTCAACTCCTCAACTCCTCCATGACCACCCTAACCCTTTTCCGATTTGCCACCCCGAGCGCTCGCATCTGGGCATTGTCCCAAATGGGATTGGCGCCGCGCAGGATGCAGGGCGTGGCGGGGCTGCGTTTTTTCAAGCTGTTGGGCAGTGGTGCGGCCAACGGATTTGGCATTAAACCCAACTTTGGTGTGTATGGCCTGTTGGGGGTTTGGGATGACGATTTGGCGTTTGAGCGTTTTTGGGGGCAACATCCGGTGGCTCAGGGGTACCAGCGCAAGGCGTGTGCATGGCAAACCGTTTTTTTAAACACGTCCATGGTTCACGGCCAATGGGATGGCACGTGCCCTTTTGAGCCCACCGCTACATTTGATCCACGCATGCCCGTGGCGGTGCTTACCAGGGCCACCATTTACCCTCGGCATGTATTGCGTTTTTGGCGGTTTGTAGCACCGGTGAGTGCTGATGTAGAGGGGAGGCCCGGACTGCGGTTTGCGGTGGGTGTGGGCGAACTGCCGTTGATTCAACAAGCGACATTCAGCCTTTGGGATAGTGGAAAGCAAATGCTGGACTACGCGTATCGGCGTGCGCACCACGCGGCGGTCATTCAAAAAACGCGCGAGTTGGGGTGGTACAAAGAAGAAATGTTTGCGCGATTTGTGCCATATCGGACAGAAGGTGAGGGTTTTTTTACCCTTCCTCTACCGGCGTCGGATTGCGCTGCCAAATAAGATAAGCCTTCAGAAAAGCGTCGAGGTCGCCATCGAGTACTGCATCGGGATTGTGCACTTTGTATCCGGAGCGCAAGTCTTTGACCCAGCGGTCGTCGAGCACATAAGATCGAATCTGGCTTCCCCACTCAATTTTGCTTTTAGTCGCTTCAATCTTGTCTTTTTCCTCCTGGCGTTTGCGGAGTTCCAACTGGTAGAGGCGGCTTTTGAGCATTTGCATGGCGCGATCCCGGTTTTGGTGCTGGCTGCGTTCGGCTTGGCACTCTACTACCAGGCCGGAGGGCAAGTGGCGCAAGCGCACGGCCGATTCGGTTCGGTTTACGTGCTGACCACCGGCACCGGAGGCGCGGAAAACGTCCATTTCAATATCGTCGGGTTTAATGTTTACCTCAATCTCGTCGTTGACCAACGGGTAAACAAAAACGGAAGAAAAAGTAGTTTGCCTTTTGCCCTGGGCATTGAACGGGCTGATGCGGACGAGGCGGTGTACGCCATTTTCGCCTTTGAGCCAGCCGTAAGCATAGTCACCCACAATTTCGATGCTGGCCGATTTGATGCCTGCCACTTCACCGCCTTGTTCGAAGAGTTCATTTACTTTAAAACCGGCTCGTTCGGCCCACATTTTATACATGCGCAGGAGCATGGCCGACCAGTCGCAGGCTTCCGTACCTCCGGCACCTGCGTTGATGGTCATCACCACAGGCAGCTCGTCTTCTTTCTGGTTCATGGTGCCCCGGAACTCGGCATCGTCGAGGATGTCGTTGGTACGCTGGTATTGCGCATCTACCTCTTCCTCGGTGGACATGCCTTCTTTTTGAAATTCAAAAAGACCTTCGAGGTCATCTACTTCGCGGGCGATGGTGTTGTATTCATCGACCCACTTTTTGCTCAAGCCGAGTTTGCGCTGGATGGCTTCTGCGCGCTTGGGTTCATTCCAGAAGGTGGGGTCGAGGGTTTGTTGGGAAAGGTCTTCAATCTCGTGGAGTCGGTTATCCACGTCAAAGATACCCCCTAAGTACCGCCAGCTTCTGCTTCAACTCTTTGAGTTGTTCGATAGTCATTGGAAACGGAAATTTTTATTGGTGGATTTGTTTATTTGGTTATTTGTTTATTTGTGGATTTGGTTATTTGAAGGCTGGCGATCAAATAAACAAATCCACAAATCCACAAATAACCAAATATTAAAGGATTTCTACGTAAAAAACCAGTTCTGAATTGGCTGGGATGGGGCCGGAGGCTTGTTCGCCATATCCAAGATTGGAGGGAATGAAGAACACGGCTTTGGCACCGTGGTTTAGCAGGGCAACACCTTCATCGAAACCAGGGATCATGCGACCACCACCAACGGCTACGGGCAAGGGCTGGCCGCGTTCGAAAGAATTGTCGAACATGGTGCCATTGGTCAGGGAGCCGTAGTAGTGAAGTTCGGCTTCTTCGCCACTTTTCAGTTTTGCGCCGGTGCCTTCTTCAAGGATCATATATTTGAGTCCGCTTGGTGTTGATTTCAACTGGCTTGCCAGTTGGCCACCGGAATATTGTTTGGCAAAGACTTTGACTTTGCTTTCCACGGCGGGGAAATTGGCCTTTACAATCTCCATTTGAGCCATCATTTCGGCTTGTTTGGCTTCAGCTTCGGCTTCTTTTTTGGCTATTTCTTCTTTGTCGAGGATGTCGACAAGCGCAACAGCGTATTTCACTTCTGTAACGTGCTCTAAGCCTTTGGGCAAGCTGGCCCTCATGGTAGAATCGAGTTGTTCGTAGATAACGGCGCTGTCACCCTCTGCCATAAGGAGTACGGCTTCAAGCTGTGCGGGGAATTTATCGGTGAACTGTTTGAGGTTTTCGGCCGAGGGCAGCTTGGTTTCAAAAGGCTCCGGGCCGCGGCGGCGGGTAGAGTTCATGAGGGAGTCACCCAGCCAGGTGTACAGGTGGAGCCGGACGGCATCGCCGGGTTGTGCTTTTGTTCCGCCTGTGTTTTTCACGTGCTCAAAACGGTAGCCGTGTTCTGTTGTTACGGCTTTTTGACAGGCAACAAGCAAAAAGAGTGACGCAAGGGAGGCAACAATCATTACATTGCGCATAGTAGGAAAAATTTGTTGGTACAGTGAAAGGTGTGCGTGAGGTACCCCTTCCGGCTTTAGTTTTTCAACAGTTCGGCCTGATACAAGGGCAACAGTTTTTTAAATTTATTGATGGTTTCCTGAAGGGTATCGTGCGAATAAGCGCCCGAAGCATTTTTGTGTCCACCTCCGCTAAAGTGTTTGCGGCAGATCTCCTGCACGTCAAGATTGCCTTTGGAACGGAGGCTTAGTTTTACGATGGTCGGTTGATTATGGATAAACGCAGCCAGGCGAACTTCACGGATGCTCAGCAAGTAATTTACAATGCCCTCGGTGTCGCCTCGTTGGATGCTGAAGTCTTCGTAATCTTTCTTGGTCAGGTAAATGAGCGCCGTGCGGTATTCGGGAAACATTTCCATGCGGTTGGCCAGGCAATGGCCAAGCAGGCGCAGGCTTTTTTCCGTATTGGAATTGTAGATCATGTCCTGCACGGCCGTATCGTCTACCCCTCGTTGAATCAAATCGGCGGCAATGTGAAAGATAGCCGGGTTAGTGGCATGCCGGAAAGAACCAGTGTCGGTGATGATACCAGTGTACAGGCACTTACCGACCGTGGGGTTGATGCGCTGCTGATCGCCCATGGCCACGATAAACCGGTACACCATTTCACAGGTGCTGCTGGCATCCGGGTCGCTGAACATGTGCTCGGCAATTTGCTCCGGAAACAGGTGGTGGTCTATCATGATGCGCGTACCCGGAAGGTCTTTGATGACCTCCCCCAGCTTGTCGATGCGGTTCATGGCGTTGAAATCGAGGAAAAAGAACACATTTTTCCGCGGCAACAATTGTTTGCACTCCTCTGAGTGGATGTCCCACACCAAGATTTCTTCCGCTTTGGGCAGTGCTCCAAATTCAACCGGGTAATCAGAAGGCAAAAATACCGTCACGCTATGCCCCAGTTGCTCCAAGTAGTGCTGCAACGCCAACGCACTCCCGATGGCATCCCCATCGGGATTACGGTGTGAAAAAACGGCGACGTTCTGCGGAACGTGCAGGATTTGCCGTAAATGAAGTGAAATATCCATGCAGCCTCTTGAATGAGCGCGCAAAAGTACGGGAAACCTGTGGTAGATTAGGGAAGGCCGAAGTTTATTTTTACATGAACCTTTTTAAAAACCAATGGGGAAATAAAATCTTGACCTAATTTTGCGCCGCTTTACAAACATAGGTACTGTTAGCCCCCTATGCTTCATCATTCCATTTTTACATCTTTTTACATCCATTCCTATGGCAGGTAACCGCACTTTTACCATGATTAAGCCCGACGGCGTTCGCGCGGGCAACATTGGCAACATCCTTCAAATGATCAATGCCGCTGGCTTCCGCATCGTGGCCATGAAAATGACCAAACTTTCAATGGAACGCGCCGGCGAATTCTACGAAGTGCACAAAGAACGCGGTTTCTATGGCGAGCTCTGCGCATTCATGAGCAGCGGCCCCATCGTAGCCGCCATCCTGGAGAAAGAAAACGCCGTGGAAGACTTCCGCAAACTCATTGGCGCGACCGACCCTGCCAAAGCCGATCCGGGCACCATCCGCGCTCTTTATGCCTCCAACGTGGGCGAGAATGCCGTACACGGTTCCGACAGCGATGAAAACGCCGCCATTGAAGGCGCTTTCCACTTCGCGGGAGTAGAACTTTTTTGAGGATTTGTTTATTTGTTTATTTGTTTATTAGATGATTTGTTTATGCCCAAGGCGTACATCTTCGAATAAACAAATCCCCAAATAAACAAATCAACGATAATAAGTCATCCACTTACATTCCTTGACAACCTGGTTGTAAAATTCGGTATTGGCATACGCTTGATGGAGCAGTTTGTAATATCCGCGGTACTCGTCAGGCAGTGCAGGCACGTCTTTGCTGCCGGGTCTGTACGTACATGTTTTGCTGCAAAACCACTGTTTTTGTTGACAACGGGCGGCCATGAAGCTCGCCCGGGCGGCTAATTCGCGGTTTTGAGCAGTTTGTTGCGCTTTCTGAAAATAGAAAAAAGCCTTGGTTAGGTCTGTGTTTTCGCGGTTACCGGCAGGTGAGCCCGGTTGCGAAAACACAGGTCCACGGGGTAGCCGCTCCCAATTGGCCCCACTGCGGAAATAGTCCATCGCATTCCATTCATACCCGAAGTACGACATGTTGTAGTACGCCAACCCGTTCAGGTAGTAGTACAGCGCGGCCGTCGGGTCCTGAACGGCCTCGGCACCACGGGCGCGTAAATCGTATTCGAGGATGCGCTCTATAATTTCAGGACGGGTGAGCAACAGCGAATCGTTAACCGGCCGGTATATGCGGTCGTTCAATACCTCCCGAAAAGGTTTAAACTGCTTCAAGCGTTCTTTTTCGATAGCAGAAATGCCGCGAAAAGTAACCAGTGCCGCTTCCGGCTGGCCTATATTGAACAAATGTACGCCCTTCATCTCCAGCAAAATGGCACGAATCTGGTCCGGGTTGGTGTCTATTTTAAACACTTTTTCCAGAAATTCAGGATCCGTTTTTTCCGACTCTTTCAATAAGTCGTTCAGTGCTTCCAAATCGGGATTATACCCCAGGTACTTTGGATCGAAGGCCGTCACCAGCGCTTTACCCGGATGATTGCCGTCGGCGTAACGTGCAGCGAGCACATCCTGCAAAAAGAGCGGCAGGTTGGGGTCTTTGTCGTAAGCGGCATAACTGCGCACGCGGAAAGCCTGATCGTCGAGGTATGGCGAGTTGGCCTCTAATGCCAAAATGGCGCGTACCACATCCCAGGTGTCCAACTGGCGCAGCAAGGCTTTGTCATAGGCATCACGCGCATTCAGGTCGTTGCGCAAGCGCTGGAAATGTTGTTCAGCGGCGTAATGATCGCCCGCCAACAGCTCCAGATATGCATACAACCCTCGCCACAGTTTGGGGTTGGCCACGTTCCCCTGGGCAATGCCATCGCGGGTAAATTTTTGGAGGTCAAGCAGTTGTTGGGCCGAGGCTTTTTCCTTGGGGGTGTATGGATTTTTGCCGTATTTCAGGTCGGTGACCGCAGTGCGCAGGAACACGCGCTCCATGTCGTGCACCGCACTGAGTAGCATCAATTCTAATTGCGGATGCGCCGGATCGAGCGCATACACGCTGCGCAAGTTGCTGATGGTGTAACTCTGTGACACACCCGAACGGAGGATGAGCATGGTGGCTTTTTCCGAATCGTTCTGGCAGAGCCGCAACGCAGCCTCCCAATCGGTGTCGTCTCGAATGCGAAAGCTGTTGAAAGCCGACACGCGTTTGGACGAACAGTGCCTGAAAACCAGCGCATACCGGTAGGCGGCCTCGGCGTATTTGCCCATTTTTTGCAGGGCCCCCGCCTGATGACCCAACGTCCAGAAATACAATATACTGGGCTTGCGCCGATCAATTTTGGGCATCAAATAATTATACAAATTCACGGTTTGCTGCCACTTGCCGGCATAATGCGCGAGCCGGATAACCTGATAGGCGTATCGCATTTTGACAAAATACGACGAACTGCTCTGGAACCCCGACAAGCCCTCCTGTATCAGCAGTTGCATGGAGGATGTATCGCGTTCGGGCATGCTCCAGCCATCGCCCAAATGTGTTACATAGGGCTCACATTTTTTTGCAAACAACAGATAATCAATAATTTCAGTGCAGTTGTTTTCCACTAATATTTCTGCAAAAGTGTTTCCGATCAAGCCTCGTGGAAAGTTCTTTTTGACATTGGGCAAGCCTGAAAATGTGCGTAAATCCGATAATTCATGGTAAGAGGCCTTATATACCACATATTCAACGTCTTCCTCATACGGTTTGCCGCAAAAACGCTCTATCCACTCTTCGATGTTGTCTTCTTTTTGAATGTCTTTTTTGAAATAAATGTCGTCATAGTAGGGCGTCCAACGGATGAAAAACGGTGCGTATGCTGCCCGCTTGTCGACCGTTTCCGGATACAAAAAGGAATACGAAAAAGTAGGCTGGATGTAGGGATTGCACGTGCCAGCAGGTTGTGCTTCCGGCACGGATGTCGCGTATGGAAAAAAGGCAGACGCTGCAAGGAACAAGAGCGCCATCAGGGCGCTTGTGCGAACGTTTCGCATAGCCGTTTGATTTGTGTGTGCGAAAATTGGCGTATAGCGGCTGCATCAAGTTGAAAAAAAGCCACGTGCCGCCACGGTTGAACACGCGCCTGATCGGCTATTTGCCACAACAAATCCGGTGTAACCGTCTCTGTGCGCAGCAAATCTCCAGGGCGAAGATAGTGGCCTTCCAGAAATGTCTCCTCCCTGACAACATATCGGCCTACATTGTCTTCTTTGGATGTACACACGTATCGGGTGGTGTCAGCCAACACATCGGCTTCCAGGCCCGGTACAATTTTGTGCAACAGGGAATCGCGGTACAACAAGGTCCACGAGAATAAGGGTAACGCCAGATCCAGTGGCAGCGGGTATGGCTTGCGGGTGCCGATCCAGTATTTTTCGGCGTCTTGCGTGCGGTATATGGAATGGCCTGCGGCAAAATGCTCCACGTCGCCAGTGTTGTACGCCATCAACATGCCACCATCGACGGGTGGCACACCCGTTTTTTCCGGGAATTTGTATTGGTGCAGGCGTATGGTGGCGCTGAGGGCCGTTTGGGCCGGCAATAGTTGTTTGAGCTGCTTCAGGTAAGCAAAAAAAGCCTCACGGGTGCTGGCCGACCAGTCGCAATCAATTTGTACTTCTGTGTACGTACCCGGAAGTTTTTGGGCAACGGCGTCTATTGCCTTGCAGGTTTTTCGGGCCAACCACACTGTTTTTTCGGCGGAAATGGCCGAAAATACTTCGTTGGTGATGAACACACAGGGGATCCACCGACGACCGCCGAGCAGGGTGGTGTCTTGTATGTCCAACAGGCTGTATGGGACAGGTGCCTGGGTGAGGGGATCGAGGCCTATGTCTGCTACCTTGATGTAGAGCACCTGGCATTGGATACTGTCTAAATAGTTTTTTTCGGTTTCGTTGTGCGTGAGGGTCGTGCGCCAGTGGTAAAATGCTGGCGTAGGGGATTGTTTTTTATGACATGAAAAAAAAACTATCGCGATTGGCAGTATAACTATAATTTTGTAATTCATCTTAATCGCTTCTTATGTCGGATCATTCTTTTGGGCCTTTAGAGCCTATTCGTCGTATGGGGAAATGTTGGGCAACGGTGATGCATTGGTGCAACGCTCGGTGGTGCCGGGACGGTTTGGCGGGGTGGAGGGTTTTCGGGCCTGGCATGAGCGGGGGCTGAGTGAAGGGGACGGGGAATGGAGTTGGGAAGGCGAGTAACAGACCTGTCACGTCGATAAATGGAAGTTTAAAAGTACTTGGCGCAGTGCGCCAAGTACTTTTAAACTTCCATTTATCGACGTGACAGATCAGCTCAAAGGGCGAAGAGCGAACGACCCGGGTAAGCGGCCGCGTCGCCCAATTCTTCTTCGATGCGCAACAGCTGGTTGTACTTGGCCACCCGGTCAGAGCGGCTGGCAGAGCCCGTTTTGATTTGTCCGGTGTTGAGCGCCACGGCCAGGTCGGCAATGGTGGTGTCTTCAGTTTCGCCCGAACGGTGGCTGATGACCGACGTGTAGGCGTGCCGTGTGGCCAGGTTCACCGCGTCAATGGTTTCGGTGAGGGAGCCGATCTGGTTGACTTTGATCAGGATCGAGTTGGCAATTTTCTCGTCGATGCCGCGCTGCAGGCGTTCAACGTTGGTGACAAACAGATCATCGCCTACCAGTTGGATGCGATGGCCGATGGATTCTGTGAGCAGTTTCCAGCCATCCCAGTCGTCTTCAGCAAGGCCGTCTTCGATGGATACGATGGGGTATTTATTGCACCACTCTTTCCAGTAAGAGACCATATCGGCTCGGGAAAGGCGGTCGCCGCTTGATTTTTTAAAGACATACTCGCCTTTTTCTGCGTCGTAGAACTCAGAAGCTGCGGCGTCCAATGCGATGCGTACATCTTCAAAGGGGCGGTATCCGGCAGCCTGAATGGCCGTCATGACCATCTGGATGGCCTCCTCATTGTCTTTGATGCCGGGAGCAAAGCCGCCTTCATCGCCTACATTAGTGGTATAACCTTTGCTTTTAAGCACTTTTTTAAGGTGATGGAAAATTTCGACGCCCATGCGGAGGCCTTCGCTGAAGGTATCGGCACCAATGGGCATGATCATAAACTCCTGAAAGTCGATCCCATTATCGGCATGTGAGCCCCCGTTGAGGATGTTCATCATGGGTACAGGCAGCACGTGGGCGTTCACTCCGCCGAGGTAGCGGTACAGGGGCTGTCCCAGTTCTTCGGCCGCTGCTTTGGCCACTGCCAGGGAAACGGCGAGTATGGCGTTTGCCCCTATGTTGCTTTTATTGCGCGTACCGTCTTTTTCGAGCATCATGCGGTCTATCTTGATCTGGTCGGTTACTTCGCAGCCGATCAGCTCTTCCCGCAGCATCTTTTCCACATTTTTCACTGCATGACGGACGCCTTTGCCTAAGTAGCGGCCTTCTTCGTTGTCTCGCAATTCGACCGCTTCGTGCACACCGGTACTGGCACCGCTGGGTACAGCAGCACGACCGATAAAGCCTGTTTCGGTCCAAACCTCCACTTCAACGGTGGGGTTTCCTCGGGAGTCTAAGATTTCCCGGGCAAGGATTTCGCGGATGGTACTCATCTGTAATGTCTGGTTTAAATGTAAAAATAAACAATCCTTAAGCAAGTGATGTGCAGAAAAAACGGCTGTACACGGGTCAATACAACGGAACACCATCTTCATCAATCCCGGGAGTGTCCCAATCGTACCTTAACGAACTCAAAAACTTCTTTGGCTACGTCTACGTCGCAGCAAGACTCGAGCCCTTTAAATCCCGGCGAGGAATTGACTTCACAGATGCGGAAACCGGAGGAGTCAAACAAAAAATCAATGCCCGCAATGTCCAGGTTCAGTATCCGTGAAATTTCCAGCGAAAGCCATTCCAAATCTTTGCTGACCGTGTATTGTTTGACTTTGCCACCTCGGCTGAAATTGGCTTTAAAGCTGCCGTCGGTAGACGATCGTTCCATGGCTGCAATTACTTTTCCACCCACGGTGAACACGCGCAAGTCTCTCCCTTTGCTTTTTTTAATAAATTCTTGCAGGATGATGTTGGCATTCTTGTTGGTCACCTGAATGAGTTGCATCAGATCCTGGAAAGAATTTTTATCGGTACTCAGAAAAACCCCGCATCCCTGTGAGCCACTGAGGGTTTTGACGATAACCGGAAATTTAAGTTGCTTATCGATGAACTCAAAATCTACCGGAAATTTGGCCAGAATGGTTTTGGGAATGGGCAAATCGAATCGTGCCAGAATTTGAAGGGTAAACAGTTTGTCTTTTACCGTATCAATGCTTTGTGCCGTGTTGACGGTATACACGCCTAAACGCTCCAGGTGCCGGATAACCGCCAGAGTAAAATAGTTGGTGCCAGCACCTGTGCGGGGCATCACAAAAACCGGAACCGAAACTTCCTGATTGTTGACCAGGATGCTTTTTCGTCCGTCCCGCGTCACGATAAGTTCTATATGTTCAGGGTTGATGACGTGCAAATCTATGTCATATTTAGGCGCTTTCTCAACGAAACGCTTTACTTCATAGCTTTCCTGTTCTAACAACTCGTCAGAGGGCTTGTACAATATCCAGCCTATCACAAACTACTTTTTTTCAATGCGTTAAAAAACGGGGTTAAAGGATTTAAAAGGGTGAGACAAAGGTAGGTTTCTTTTTGAAAATGGCTCACAATTATACGTAACCTTGTGCCTGGAGGTGGAACAACTCTGCGTATTTGCCTCCTTGTTCCAGGAGTTCTTCATGGCTGCCCAGTTCGAGCAGTTGTCCGTGTTCGAGAAATAAAATGCGATCGGCCATGCGCACAGTCGAAAACCGATGGCTGATGAGGATGCCTGTTTTGCCCTGAATCAGTTCAGCGAAACGCAAGAACACCTCGTGTTCGGCGCGCGCATCAAGCGACGCGGTTGGTTCATCCAGAATGACCAACTGGGCATCGCGCATGTAAGCCCTGGCGAGGGCTATTTTCTGCCATTGCCCGCTGCTTAAATCTACCCCTTTGTCAAAGCGTTTGCCCAGCATCTGGTCGTATTGATCAGGTAGCTGGTCTACCACTTCATCCGCTAAACTTTTTTCGGCAGCCTTGACGATTTCCGCACGGTTGTCGCGCAGTTCGATGTTCCCCACGGCGATGTTTTCAGCAGCAGTAAGTGCATAGCGAAAATAATCCTGAAAAATGACACCAATGGCACGCCTGAGCTCCTCGGGATTGTAGTCGCACAAGGGTATGCCGTCGAGCAGCACACGGCCTTCGGTTGGTTCATACAAATGCGCCAGTAATTTGACAATGGTGGTTTTACCAGCGCCATTTTCACCAACCAAGGCCAACTTTTCGCCCGCATGGAGGGTGAAACTCAGGTTTCGAATGGCCCATCGCTCCGTATTGGGATACCGAAAGCTGACGTTTTCAAACGCAAACCCTTTTTGAATGGGTTTGGGCGCTGGCAAAGCGCCGTTGTGCCTGCCCGACAAAGGCTGGAGACTCAGAAAATCAAAAAAATCATGCAGGTACAACGCCATTTCCGAAACCCTGGAAAAACGGCCCAGGATGCCCTGTAAAAGCCCTTGCATGCGCTGGAACGAGCCCGCTAAAAACGTGAGGGCTCCAATGGTAATTTGACCCAACAGCGCCTGATAAACAATGTAGGCATACGCAGCGTAGTAAGACACCGTACCCAAAAATGAAAACAAACTGCCCCAGGCTGCACGCCGAATGGTGAGGTTGCGGTGCGCAAGAAAATAGCGGCCCGATATGTCGCGAAAACGGTCGATGATGAAATTTTCCAAACCAAAAATCTTGACCTCCTTGGCGGTCTGGTCGCTTGCCCCAATAAACCGCAGGTAGTCCAACTCCCGGCGTTCGGGCGTCCAGGAGTGCGTAAGCGAGTACGAGCGGCGGTTAAAATGTGACTCGCCCATGAACGACGGGATGACAGCCACCACCAGCAACACAATCAGCCAGGGGTTAAAAGCGGCCAGGGCACCCACCAAAAAAAGGATGGAGATCAAATCCTGAATTTGAGAAAGCACCATGCTCATAAGCATCGTACGGCCCGCAGTGGACGTTCTGGCGCGCTCTAATTTGTCGTAAAAAGTAGCATTTTCAAACTGATACAAGTCCAACGTAGCGGCATGTTTCATGATGCGAATGCTGCTTTCGTTGCTCATCAGGTCGCCCAGCAGGTTATCCACCACCGTGATGGCGCGCCCCAGCAGGCTGTTCAGCACGGCTAAACCGCACTCCAGACCAAGCCAAAACCACACTGGATGCTCCCGGGAGGGCAATGCGCTTGTAGACTGCCCAACCAGCACAACAATGGCGTCTATGATTTCTTTGCCGGTATACAACATGGCCACGGGCAGGGCGGCCTGCACCAGCCTCAGCAAGGCATTGAGCACGCTCATATACGGCGAAACAGCCCAGATCATCTGGAAAAACCGCGGCACCGTATTCAGGGAGCGAAACTGGTCGAGAAAACTTGGTGTTTTAGCTTTATTTTGGTCAGACATCTCCCTTAAACCTAAGCCTGGCCTGTCATGTTCAAAATAGCCAAAGCCAACAATGTATTTTCTTCTTCGGTATTCACAGCGCGGTATAATGTCAGGGCCCTGGGGTTAGGGCTGTGGATCAGTTGTGGATTGCTCAGGGTAGCTGTGGTGGACTCGCCGAAAAGCACCGGAAAAGCCGCATCGTCCTTGTTGCGTTCCAGGCGGCCGATGAGTTTGCCCTCCCGGCCTGCTGAGATCAGGTTGCCGTCTATGTACAAGCCTAATGGTTGCTGATTGAGCCATATTTCTGTTTCCTTAGCCTTGTGCCTGAATACATATTCGCGGTTGCTGGTGCGGGCCAGCGTGACCTTATTGGAGCCCGTGCCCTGCTGGGCATATGCCAACACCGGCTCATGGTATATGGTGCTGAAAACGCCGGAAGCGGTGCTGTTCATCCAGCCCGTTTTTTTTTCTTCTTGTAAGTTGAGCGACAACAAGGCGAGCATGTCCTTGTCCCAAGGCACCAAATTGTTGTATCGTTTATTCAGGTGTTCGCCCAAACTTTTCAACAACCCCTTCCAGGCTTTGCTGTCGGTAGCGCTGAGTATGGGTGTCAGCACCCGGGCAAGCAGGTAAACAACCCCGGTGATCAGCAGCGCCACCGTAAAGACCAACATCAACAAGCTGAATAGTATTCGCATCTGAGAACAATTTTTTGCAAACAACGGTAAAAATACGTGCCCATGCTTAAATGATCGGCAGAATGGGACAAATGATCGAAGAAGGACTGCTTTTGACGCCCAAGGAATACGCGCAGAAAACACAATGGCAGGCCAGGCCCTGTTTCCTGTCAATTCTTTACTTAATGCTAAACGGTTTCTGCCATTTAGGCAGTTGCGGCAGGGTGGCACAAGGATTGTTGATTGATCAAGGCATTTCACTTACAACAACAACAAGAACCTGAACAAAAATAATATGGGAAAAATCATCGGCATTGACTTGGGCACCACAAACTCTTGCGTATCTGTAATGGTGGGCAACGAACCTGTGGTCATACCCAACGATGAGGGCGCACGCACCACCCCTTCGGTTGTGGCGTTTCTCGACAATGGCGAGCGCAAAGTAGGCGCTCCGGCCAAACGCCAGGCCATCACCAACCCCACACGCACGGTATCGTCCATTAAACGTTTTATGGGCATGCGCTTCAGCGAACGCACCGAAGAAATTACCCGCGTGCCCTATAAAGTGGTCAAAGGCGACAACGATACCTGCCGGGTAGAAATAGACGGTCGCATGTACACCCCGCAGGAAATATCTGCCATGGTGCTTCAGAAAATGAAGAAAGTGGCAGAAGATTACCTCGGCGAGACCGTTACAGAAGCGGTCATTACTGTACCAGCCTACTTCAATGACTCCCAACGGCAGGCAACCAAAGAAGCTGGCGCTGTAGCCGGTCTGGATGTCAAACGCATTGTGAACGAACCCACCGCAGCCGCTTTGGCTTATGGCCTCGACAAGCGCGACAAAGACCTCAAAATTGTAGTGTATGACCTTGGTGGTGGTACTTTCGACGTATCTATACTCGAACTTGGAGGCGGTGTCTTCGAGGTAAAATCGACCAATGGCGACACACACCTTGGGGGTGACGACTTTGATCAAGTCATCATCACCTGGCTGGCAGAAGAATTCCTTCGCGAAGAAAAAATGGATCTCCGCAAAGACCCCATGGCCCTTCAGCGCTTGAAAGAGGCTGCCGAAAAAGCAAAGATTGAACTTTCGGCTGGCGCAGAAACCGAAATCAACCTGCCTTACATCACTGCAATAGACGGCGTGCCTAAGCACCTGGTCAAAAAACTCAGCCGCGCCAAATTTGAGCAAATGATCGACGGGCTGGTGCAGCGTACACTCGAGCCTTGCCGCCAGGCCATGAAAGACGCCGGACTCAAAACCACCGAAATTGATGAGGTAATTCTCGTCGGTGGCTCCACCCGCATCCCGCGCATACAGGAAGAAGTTGAACGGTTTTTTGGCAAAAAACCCAACCGCAGCGTAAACCCCGACGAGGTGGTCGCCATAGGTGCCTCCATCCAGGGCGGCGTACTCAGCGGTACCGTAACCGATGTGCTCTTGCTTGATGTAACCCCGCTGTCGCTGGGTATCGAAACCATGGGGAACATCTATGACGTGGTGATTGAGTCCAACACCACCATCCCCACCAAAAAGTCAAAGATTTATTCTACCGCAGCCGACAACCAGCCTCAAGTGGAGATTCACGTGCTGCAAGGCGAACGCCCGATGGCGCGCGACAACCGCTCGGTAGGCCGATTTATCCTCGACGGCATTCCGCCTGCACCGCGCGGCGTACCTCAAGTGGAAGTGATCTTTGACATCGACGCCAACGGCATCCTGTCGGTCACTGCGATGGACAAAGGCTCCGGACGGAAGCAGAATATCCGAATCGAAGCCAGCACAGGCTTGTCCAAAGAGGAGGTCGCCCGCATGAAAGCCGAAGCCGAAGCCAATGCTGCCAACGACAAAGAAGCACGCGATCGGGCCGAAAAACTGAACACCGCCGATACTCTGGTGTTCCAAACGGAAAAACAACTCCGCGATTACGGCGAAAAAGTGCCTGCACACCACAAGGATAACATTGAAAAAGCCCTCGTGGAGTTGCGTGAAGCACACAAGCTCGAAGACTTGACTCGCATAGACACTGCCAGCAAAGCGCTCACCGAAGCCTGGAATGCCGCCAGCCAAGACATCTATCAGGCTACCCAGCAAGGCGCAGCAGATGATGATCCGTCTACAGGCTCCGCCCCGGGCACAGACGCCGATGGCGCTCAGGACGTTGAATTTGAGGAAGTCAAAAGCTAATTACTCGACTGGATAAAACTTTTTTGGGAGCATTTAAACAGGTAGTCGGATTTTTTCCGGCTACCTGTTTCTTTTTTTCTACGCATCCTATCTGGCGGTGTTTACGTATTGATGACATAAAAATGAACACTAATCAATAAACTGACTTTTACGTAAATCACTAAACCAACACCAACAATGAATCGCCAACACTACTTTTCCCTGCTGTTTCTGCTTGCGGCCGTCTGGTCGCTTAATTCTGCTTATAACCCCAGCAGTCCGCCCACATCCAGTACCGGTGCCCCGGGCGAAAAAACATGCCAACAGGCCGGCTGCCACAGCGGTGGAGGCTTTGCCGGTACAGTAACCATCACCGGTGTGCCCGACACCGTTAATGCCGGACAGGTGTACCCCATCACTTTGGAGCACATAAGCAACGCAGAAATCGCCGGATTTCAACTCACCGCCCTCGACGGGGCCAATACCAAAGCGGGCACGCTTACCGCAGGCAGCGGATCCAACACGGCCAACGGCATGATGGGCCGCCAATATGTGCGTCAATCAAGCCCTAAACAACTCGTGTCGCAAAAAGCTTCCTGGACTTTCAACTGGACTGCACCTTCCATGGCTGGCGGCAACAACATTACATTCTACTTTGCCAGCTTAGCCGCCAATGACAACGGCGGCAATGGCGGCGACAACGTCCTCACCGGCACCAAGCCCGTTGTATTCAGACAAACAGTGGCTGCCGCCGAACCGCAAGCGGCACAGTGGTTGCGCGCCTATCCTACCCTTGCAACCGATCGTGTGACCATCGAACTGTTGAACGGCCGCCAAGGCTACCTGCACCTGTTTGACGCCCAGGGCAAACTGGTGATGGAACAAGCGCTTTCAGGCCAGTCGACATTGTCGGTGGCCGGATTTCAGAAAGGTTTGTACCATGCCCGCATTGAATCAAACGAACTCGTTTCTGTACAAAAGTTTATTATTCAATAAATTGCGATTTGTCCTGCGGGTACGCCCGCAGGACAAATTTTGTTTTCGCCTTTATGTACAGAAGTTTGTATCTTTGTGTTAATTTTTCAGGCCTTTTTTGCAAGGCCATTTTTTAAAAACATTTTCTTCTTGAATTTTACTGATCTTAACCTGCATCCACGTCTGATAGACGGGATTGAGGCCCTCAATTACACCACCGCCACGCCCATTCAGGCGCAAGCCATACCCCTCATTCTTGAAGGCCGCGACCTGATCGGCGTTGCGCAAACCGGCACAGGCAAAACGGCCGCTTTTATCCTGCCCATTATTGACCTTATTCTGGAATCCAACGAGGCCGACTTCACCCAGGCCCTTGTCATTGTGCCCACCAGGGAACTGGCCGTGCAAATTGACCAGATGGTGGAAGCCTACTCCTATTTCACCGGTGTTTCTTCCATAGCCGTGTATGGGGGCGGCGATGGCAAAGGGTTTGCACAGGAAAAAAGTGCCATTTCGGGTGGCGTTGACATTGTGGTAGCCACGCCCGGCCGCCTGATGGCCCACATGAAACTGGGATACGTAGACTTTTCGCGCTTGCGCCACCTTGTACTGGATGAGGCCGACCGGATGCTCGATATGGGTTTTCAGCCCGACATCCTCAGCATCATCCGCGCCATTAACCCCAAACGCCAAAGCATGCTGTTTTCGGCTACCATGCCCGACAGTGTACTGCGCTTAGCCAATGACTTGTTGGATAACCCGGCCACCGTTAGTATAGCCCTGTCCAAGCCAGCCGAGGGCGTTACCCAGGGTGCTTTTGTGGTGCATGAAAACCAAAAAGTGCCGCTGATGATTGAACTGCTTTCCGATAAAACAGGAAGCTGTATACTGGTGTTCAGCTCCACCAAATTGGCCGTGAGCACCCTCTACCAAAAACTAAGGGCCAAAGGCCTCAACGTAGGCCAAATCAGCAGCGACCTCGAACAGGACGCCCGGGAGCAAATGATGATGGCGTTTAAAAACCGGAAGATCGATATCTTAGTGGCCACCGATGTGCTCAGCCGAGGCATAGATGTAGACGGCATTGAGTACGTCATCAATTACGACTGCCCTCGAGACGCCGAAGATTATGTGCACCGCATCGGCCGGACTGCCCGAGGCAATAAAAAGGGCACTGCCCTCACGTTGATAGGCCCCGAAGATCAACTGCGTTTTAAACGCATCGAGTTGCTCATTGGCAATGAAGTGCCTAAGCTCCCGTTGCCGGAAGCCATTGGAACAGGCCCGGAGTACGATCCATCCAAGGCACGCAGTTCCGATGGCCGCGCTGGTAGCAGAAATTCTTCCCGGAAAGGCAGTGGTGGCCCCCACAAATCGAAGCCACGCACCGATAAAACCTCGTCTGGCGGCGGAAACCGCGAGGCCAGTCCTAAACGCTCCTCCAGTCGTCGGCGTGGCGGAAACAGCAAAGAAACCCGTTTGTAAACGGATTACATCGCTTTTTTGCTCATTTGCTTCCGAAGCTTGTACTGATACTTCGACGCGTCTGCTGGTATCTGGCCGCCTGGAAACTTCCGTTCGGACTTTTCCACCTCTAAGTAGTATACAAACCCCTCTTCATACGTGAACCCCTCGACCGGGTCGTAAAAGTTTTTCCAACTGTTGGGATCTATGTCCTTTCCGTATTGAACCTGCATGCACTGCATGGGCGCTACACCAGTGCAATCTGCTTTTTTGGAGTTGACCCACATGGTCAGCACTTCAGCGTCGGATGAAGGGGAAACGCTGTTTTTGCCGGTGTCGCAGCCCACCAGCAACATCAACAGCAGGGAAAGGAAGCTAAATTTCGTCATGTTTTAAGGTTTTTTTTGTGGATGCCCTAAAGGTACAATAAGATTATTCCAAAGTAACTTACTTTTGATTTTTAAGATTGACAAAAGTCAACTTGGGAAATGGTTTTTTTCACGCGACAAAACGGGCCAATGAGAATTTTTTACTGCCTTTTATTTTGTGTCATGGTTTTTTCAACCGCCTATGCGCAAGCGCCCTGTTCGCCGGGCCAACCCATGGCCAACACTTGTTCGGCCGCCTGCATCGTTTGCGACCTTGATGGCTACACCAATTCCTCTTCACAGGGTTCACCAGGGCAATCGCCACCCGGATTTTGTACTTTTGTCGTCCATACCATGGGATGGGTTGGTTTTGTAGCCGGCTCCACCGACCTGTCTATTGATGTCGCCGTCGGTACTTGCTCCGTCGGCAACAGCATCGAAATGGGCATCTACGAAACACCTGATTGCAGCACCTTCAACCTGATCTCGGACTGCAACACAGCAATGTTTCAATCCACCACTTACTCTTTTTCCAACACGGCACCCCTCACCCCCGGGTGTACATACTACCTGGTATTCGACAACAACGGCCCGGCGGTGTGCCCTTATACCGTGAGCGTCACCAGCGGCAGCGCTACAGCGCCTCCCATTGGGCCCGCCGCCGTTCCCTCTGGCCCCTCAAGCGTTTGTCCGGGCGCCACAGCCACCTACTCAGTACCGGAAGTATTTGGCGCTTGTGAATACATTTGGACCCTGCCTCCGGGAAGCACCATCAACGGCATGGGTGGGCCAGTGAGCGCCGGAACTACTGTAGAGATCACTTTCGGATCCACCAGCGGTCAAGTGTGTGTGCGGCCAGACAATGACTGCTACAACGTGGCACCTGCCTGCCTGCCCGTCACCGTCACACCCCTACCACCCACAATCCTGCCACCACTGACTACCTGCTTTGGTCAAAGTGTGGAATGGATTGACGGCAATTTCTACACCGGCTCACAATTGCTGAATACTACGCTCACTTCATATCTGGGCTGCGACAGCGTGGTGCGGCAACAACTCAACATGCTGCCTGCCAACACCACAAACCTGCCTCCTGTAACCATTTGTGAAGGTGAATGCTTTGACATTGGCGGACAATCATTTTGTACCGCCGGTAATTATTCCGTTGTACTCCTTTCCGATTTTGGTTGCGACAGCACGGTTTTCTTTATCATAAATCAATTGATTGTAAACGCCGTTGCCACAGTTTCAGACACCATCACCTGCCAGCAACCAACCGTAACCCTCAACGGAACGGGCTCCTCTCCAGGGCTCTATACCTGGCTTAATCCTCAAAATCAACCTATTGGAAACGGCATTTTACAACCTGTCTCATCATCTGGCATATACAAATTGCTTGTTACAAGGGCAGGTGGTGGCGTCAGTTGCACAGATTCTGCTTCTGTAATGGTCCTTTTCAACGGCACACTGCCCGACGTAACCGCCACAGGCGACACCATTGGGTGCGATGCGTTGCCCGTACAATTGAACGGGGAATCTCCAGCCCCAAACCTGTTTTTTACCTGGTCCGGGCCGGGCATTTCCCCTGCCAACGCCCACCTCGAAGATCCATCGGTCGATGCTGTCGGGGTATATGTACTGACGATATTAGACACCTTAACAGGCTGTCAAAACAGCGACACCGCCTTCGTTGGCTCCCGCGGTCGGCCTCCGGTGTTGACCCTGAGCGGAGATACCATCACCTGTGCAGGCCCGGCGACCATCCAGGCAAGCAGCGATGTACCCGGTACGATTTACCGGTGGACTGGACCCGGTGGTTTTCAGGACAGCTTGCCCGCCATATCGGCCTCTCCCGCAGGCGTATTTACGGTAACCGCCACTGCTCCGGGCGGATGTATCGCCTCCGACAGTATTCTTGTACCGGCCAATCTGGCTCAGCCCGTTTTTACCCTTCACACGGACACGTTGAGTTGCGCCGACACCACAGCCTGGCTGAGCGCCACCGGGCAACCGTTCTACCAATACGCCTGGAGCGGGCCGGGCGGTTTTATGGCGGTTGGCGATTCGACATTGGCCCAAGTGCCGGGCTTGTACCAGGTGGTGGCCACCGGAATTAATGCCTGCACCGCCATTCAAAGCATTGAAACACCCATTGATGACGTATCCCCCACGGTGCAGGCCACCGGCGACACCATCACGTGCGCAGTGCCGGACGGCCTGCTAAATGGAAGCGCAAACGACCCCAATACCTCGTTTTTCTGGACGGGCCCCAACGGATTTACCGCCAACAGTTCAATGGCCATTGCCCCGGAGGCCGGAATGTATACCCTGACGGCTACCGGCCCAAATGGTTGTACCAGTACCGCGACCGCCGACGTGGCCCTGGACACCACCCCACCCGATTTGCTCGTCAGCAACGATACCAACATTACATGCGCACGGCCTCAGATCGCCCTGAATGCCATTTCCAACACACCCGGCACCAGTATAGACTGGAGCGGCCCGGGTGCCTACACTGCACAAGGCAGCATCGCCACGGCACAAATGCCCGGTGCATTCATCTCCATCGCTACGGGCCCAAATGGCTGTGTCACCGCCGACACCGTATCGGTCTCGGCAGATACCATCTCCCCCGATGTGAACGCGACTGGTGACACCCTCGACTGCGCCGCTGCGGGCGTCACGCTCACGGGCAGTTCCATGACCACTGGCGCTGATTTTCTATGGACTGGCCCGAGTGGGGTAAACACGGACATTCCAACGCCTTTTGTAAGTGTTCCTGGCACCTACATCCTGGTGGTGACCGGCCCCAACGGCTGTACCGCCCAAACTACGGCCGAGGTTATTCCCGACGACGATGCGCCGGTCGTGTCGATTGATCCGCCCGTAGCCATTACCTGCGGACAATCCCAAACCACCCTGTCGGTTACATCCGGATCAACCGGTGTGCAATATTTATGGACTGGACCGGGAGGATTAATTTTTACAGACAGCAGCTTCACCACCAGCCTGCCGGGCCTGTACACGTTGGTGGCCACCGGGCCGAACGGTTGCACCGTTACCGCTGCGGAAACCGTACCGCTGGATACCATTGCGCCTGCTTTGCAAGCCACAGGCGATACCTTGAGTTGCAGCAATCCCTCTGGTGTGTTGAGCGGCTTGTCAAGCATACCCGGCGTAATGCTGAACTGGAACGGGCCCAACGGATTTACAGCATCCGGAGGTACTGCCCTGATCAGCACACCGGGCTTGTATGCGCTCACCGGCACAGCGCCCAACGGCTGTACGGCCCAAATTTTGGTTGTAGCCGGGAGCGATGTGGTGCTGCCCGATGCCCTGCTGTCAGTGTCTAATGTACTGACGTGCACGGATACCCTCACGACCCTGGGTGTCGTTTCCGGCACAAACGGGGTCTCGGTGCAATGGAGCGGCCCGGGCACGTTTTTGCAAAACGGGTTGACCGCCATGACGCAGTCGCCGGGACTGTACACGGCCACCACTACGGCACCCAACGGTTGCAGCCGAACCGACACCATTATTGTGTTCCAGAATACCGCTTTGCCGGACGCATCTGCGAGTAGCGGCACGCTTACCTGTACCAATCCGACCATAGTGTTGAACGGACAATCCAACACCCCAAACGCCTTGTTCAGTTGGGCGGGGCCGGGCGGCTTCAGCGCTCAAATACCCAATCCAGATGTGGCGCTACCCGGCGTGTACACCTTGACGGTCAAAGCGCCAAATGGATGCACGGTTGCTGTTTTGACCAATGTATTGTCTGATCAGGCGGCCCCCGTGCTGCAAACAACCGTGACCGATACCCTCAGTTGTAACAATATACTGGTTGATTTTTCCGCGCAATCCAGTCTGCCCATGACGCAGTTCAACTGGTCGGGGCCCGGCGGCTGGACGGCTACTGGTGCCAACCAGCAAACAAGTATACCCGGCGCCTTTACCGTGGTGGGTACGGCACCCAACGGATGCAAAGACACTGCGCTCGCCATCATTTTGATAGACACCCTTGCGCCCCAGGTGAACAGCATCAGCGCCGGTGAAATCACTTGCGCTCAACCGACGGCCTTGTTGAGCGGCAGTTCCAACACATTTGGCGTTCAATACGCCTGGAGCGGCCCCGGCGGTTTTTCGGCCTCCAATGCGCAAACGCAAACAAACCTGCCAGGCGTGTACACCCTTGTGCTCACCGGGCCAAACGGTTGCAGCTCAACCCGGTCTGTTGTGGCGCCAGCCGATACCATGATGCCCGATTTGCAATTGTTGAGCAGCCAAAATGAACTGACCTGCGCAGATACGGTGGCCAGCATCGCCGCGCAATCGGGTGCCACAGGCGTGCAATTTTCCTGGTTCGGGCCAAACGGGTTCAGCGGTACCGGCAGCCTGATCACCGTAAACCAGTCAGGCGGGTACACCGCCACGGCTACTGCGCCCAACGGATGCAGCACACAGCAACCGTATTTTTTGTCGGAAAATATAGAAGCCCCCGACGTGCAGGCCTCAGACGACACCCTCGATTGCAGCGGAAACGGTCTTGCCCTTTCGGGCGAAAGCGGTACGGCAGGCGTTTCGTACCAGTGGAGCGGCCCCAACGGCTTCAGCGCGCAGGTACCTGCGCCGTTGGTCACCCAGCCGGGCACATACACCCTGCTGGTTACTGCGCCCAACGGCTGCATCAGCGTCGACACCGTCAGCATTGTACCACCACCCGCTGTGTCGGCATTCAGCGCCATGACCGACACCATTACCTGCACCCGGGTACTGTCAACCATGATGGTAGAAAACCCAACACCGGCGCTGCAATTTAGCTGGAGCGGGCCGAATGGGTTTGCCGCAGCCGGGTTGGCGGTGCAAACGCCGACACCCGGCGCATACACCTTGTATGGCGAAAACGATCAGGGGTGCGTAGACAGCCTTCAGCTTCAGGTAGTTGCAGATGTAGAATATCCAACCCTGGCGCTGCCCGACGGGCTGATTCCCTGTGCGAGCGACAGCGCCCTGCTGCGTTTGACGGTGTCGCCTGCAGATGCGCAGTTGAGTTGGTCTGGGCCTCAAGGCAGTTTGCCTGCCGATTCGAATGCCACGTGGGTCACGGTGCCTGGTTTATACACGGTGATCGCCACAGGCCCCAACGGATGCAGCGCAGAGGCGCAGGCGGTGGTGGAAGCGCAGTTGCCGAACTGGTCGCTGGAGCTCGGCCCCGACCGGTTGGTGCGCGAAGGCGACATTGTGGGCATCAGTCTGGTGACCAACCTGCCGTTTGACGAACGCCAATCGGTGGTGTGGACGCCCTACGTGGGCTGCGGCCCTTGCATACCCCAGGTTTTTCTGGCAGATACGACGTTTTTGCTGTCGCTGGCCATCACCGATGTAGACGGATGCCGTATTACAGACTCTTTGTTGATCCGGGTGATTCCGGCGCCGAAGGTGTATGCCCCCAATGTGTTTAGCCCGGAATCCAGCGACGCCAACAATACATTTCAACTGTTTGCCGGTCCCGGAGTGGCCCGCTTCCGATCTTTGCAGGTGTACGACCGCTGGGGCGGACAGGTGTTCGGCGCGACCGATTTCCTGCCGGGCGACAAAGCGGGCCAATGGGACGGGCGCTTCAACGGCTCGATGCTCAATCCGGCGGTGTTCATCTGGACGGCCGAAGTAGAGGGCCTCAGCGGCGAAGTGGTGCGGATGAAAGGGGATGTGACGCTGGAGCGGTGAGTGCTTAGCGAAGCGATTTGATGGCTTCAAGCCATCAAATCGCTATGCAGGCGGCTTTGACCAAATGGTTACAGCAGCATAAGCATTACAATTGCTGTGACGCCCATAACCAGGCCGGCGATGATCTTTATGCGGTCACCCGCATCATTGGCACCCGGGGTATGTGTCAGTTGTACGATGCCCGCTACAATGGCTAAAACACTTAATATCCCCACAATCCAGGGAATAAAGGTATTGGCTACGCCTTTCACAAAAAGGAGACCCAGCAGCAACAAGGCCATTGCCAGCATACCGAACACCAAAGTTACATTCCCGTTGCGTTTGCGCTTGCCTTGATCCATAACGGCATCATTCGGATGTGTAGCGGTTTCTCCTTCCTTTTCTGTTGGCCCTTGTTTGCCGTTGGTCTTTGGGGATTTGTTTTTGGGGTTGTTGATCCAGTAGATAAACGACCGGATAAAAAAGTAAACGCTCAGCATGAGCGGCACAAGAATCAACAATACAACTATGTAAAGTTCATAATAACTCGCCACGATCAACAACAGAAAAGAAAGCAAAATCAAGCCCATTGCACTCCAAAACCAGTCCTTCCCGGTCCGGGTCTTGCCGTTCCGTTTGTTCCACTGGGCATTTTTTTTCGTTTTTATCCCTTTTTCGGGATTCAAAGTTTGGTTGTTTCCCTGTAAATGCTGTTTGCGTGCGTACGTTTGGTGGGCGTCCAAACGGATCAGAAAGTTGATTGCCGCTTCAGGCGTGTACCGGCCTTTCAGGGCTTCTGTCTCGGCCTTTACGGTTGGCGCTGCCCAAAAAATTCCTGCCAGCAGGAGGATGCATGTTTTTTTCATACCGAAATCTTTAAGGTGATGGTGTTTTCTCATAAAGTTCGGTGGGAAGCGCTCAAAAAGAAATGAAGTTCATCCATGTGTTGAATGATCTTGAGCATTCAGCGCACGTTGAGGCGTTGACTTGGGGCCACAAAAAAAAACCGTAATTTTTTTCGCCACCGCATATATACACCATATATGCAAAAAATGAAAAGGCTTAGACATACCGTCCTATCCAGCCCGCATATATGCGGCTGTATGTTGCTCCGCCATTTCACATATATGCGAAAGCAGCGGGGCTGTGGCTTGCAGCCATAGCCCCGCTGTGGTTTTTCCAAAAGGTAAAAAGGTAAAAAGCCTAAAAGCTTAAAAAGTCCTGGCAAGGCGGAAGCCAACGCTGCCGCCGCGGTAGCCCGGCGTGCTGTCGTAGCGGCCCGCTCCACGGCAGAGGGTCGGGCCGTCGTACCACGACCCGCCGCGAATCACCCGGTCGGAGCCCTCGTCCGGGCCTTTGGGGTTGCTTACCGGCCCTGACGGGTAAGCGCCATACCCATCCCAACACCATTCCCACACATTCCCGGTCAGGTCGTGCAATCCCAATGCATTGGGTCGTTTGGTGCCCACGGGGTTGGTGCGGCTGCTGTTTCTGTTATACCAGGCTACCGAATCCAGTTCGCTTTCGTCCGCAGCGCCGCTGTACACCATGTATTTGCCAGACGGCTCATAGCGGGCCGCGCGCTCCCACTCCGCTTCGGTGGGCAGGCGGTAGCCATTGGCGGCGGTGTCGGGTATGGTCACCAACCAGCCCAGCTCCTGGGTGCTGCTGCTGTCAATATGATACACGGGCTGCAAACCCTGGCGCACGCTGCACCAGTTGGCGTATTCAGCAGCGTCGTACCAACTCACGTAAATCACAGGGTCGTCACCCCGCAGGGGGCCCCAGCTTTCATCGTGTTTTTCCTTGATGTTCCGGCCTGCGGCCGCATAAAACAGGCCGTACTGCCACAGGGTGGTTTCCGTTTTGGCCATTTCATAGCGCGACAATTCCGCCGGGTGGCGGGGTAATTCGTCTTCACCCCCATCTTCTACCGAGCTGTCCCGGCCCATCCAAAACACGCCGCCGGGCACGGGCAGCATTTCATGGAAGTATTTGTGCTGCATGGTGTCAAAATGGGCGGGTTCCAGCGCGCGGAGTTGGGCCAGCAGCAGGCTGTCTGCTTTGGGTGCCTGTGGCGCAATGCGGGCCACCGGGCCGGCGGGGGTGCCCAGCAGACGGGCCACCTGCAGGGCTTCGCTTTGGGCGCTGTCTATACGTCCGGTGTGGGCGTGTACGTAAGCGATTTCTATGAGTGCGCGGGCCACCTCCACCTTTTTTACGCCGATGGCGGCGGCTTTTTTGATTTGGATTTCCGCCTCGGCGTACTGGAGGTGGTAAATGAGGTCACGGGCTTGCCCGAGGTAGGCGGCGACCACTTCGGCGGAGCTTTTTTCGAGGGCGGCGAGGGCCTGTCGGGCTTCCGCCTCTTTTTGTTCTGCTCGTCTGGCGTTGTCTATCGCATCTTTTTTCTGCTGTTCAATGGCGTTGTTCACCCGATCCAGCACCTTGGTCAGCTCCGGTGCCTGCTCGGGGCACAGGGGCAGGGCGGCCTCGCAGTAGTCGCGTGCGCGGTTGTATTCGCCTTGTTTCAGGGCGGTTTGGGCCTTGCCGAGCAGGTCGGGGCAGAAGGATTGGGCCGGGAGCGTGGTGTGGAGCAGCAGGGCGAGGGGTATGGAGAGAAGGGTTTTCATGGTGGTCAAGATATGCTCAAAAGACCCAAAGAAACCAGGATTTTGCGATACATTTTATCTTGCTCGTTGTTCATGCTAAAAATACGAACAGTTGCTTTGCCTTCAGGCGTAATGCCAATAATTTCTCCTTGATCCATAATAAAGTGATCATTCCAATGTTGTGTTCTGGGGTTAAAAAAACGGGTAACTACTTCAGGCAATTCTGCCAAAATTGTCCCTAAGTCAGTGCCTTTATTACCGTTACATATAGGACATGCGAGCGCCAGATTTTCTTCGGTTGTTTCCCCTCCATGTTTCAGAGGTAAAATATGGTCTATTTCAAAAGTGAAACCCGCGTACAGTTGAGGGAGTTTGCAGTACTCGCAACAAAAGTCGGCGCGGTAAGCAACCAAGGTTCGCAGTTGCTCAGGAATATACCTTCCCATGCGTTAGAAGTTGCGCAGCATGTGCCTTTGCCAAACGAATGATGCGTTCCAGGTTAAAAAGATGCTCCAACTCTTCCTTTTCATCGGTTGAAAGGGAAGCAGCTTGTTTTTGTGCCAATAGCTCCGACAGGCGTTCCTGCAGTTTTACCGAAGGTTTAAAAGCCAGCACTTTCTCTGGCGCCAAACCTGCAAAAAACTCAGCCAAATCATCATAAATCAAAATTGCAGCGTCTCCCATGCATTAAAGTTTATACAAACATACGCTTTTTTCTGAACTATCATTGGACAAGTTCCACTTTAAGCGGTCCAAGGACATTTCATTATTTTAATCGCTTCAACAACGTATCCACTTCCGGACTCTGGTTCAGCGAGTCCAGCGCATCGGCATCTTGCAAGATGCGCACGGCCATGTCCCGGTCGCCGATTTTCTCCATGCGCCCGGCGGCGGTGATGTACTTGGCGATTTCTGCTTTCAGGCGGCGGGCGTTGGCTTCTTCCATTTTTTGCAGGGCAGATGTGGCGTTTTCGGCTTCTATTTTTGCTTTTTTTGACGCTTCTGCGGCCCGTCGAGATTCTAAAAACGCATAAATGCCCAAACCCACCGCCGCCAAAGCCACCACACCGGCAATCCGGGAAAACAGCGCCGCCCGGCGCCGCCCCGACTCTGCTTCCTGTTTCAACCTTTCCGCCTCCTCCGCCCGGCGCTGCTCCTCTTTGGCCCGGGCCTGCGCTTCGGCCAATTGTTGCTCCCGCGCCTCGGCTTCCCGGCGCAGGCGTTCGGCTTCCTCGCGCGCGGCCTGTTCGGCGGCGGCGCGGGTCAGCTCGGCCTCGTATTCGGCTTTGGCCTTCAGGATGCCGTCCACTAAGGTATCGTGGCTCACCTCGTAGTTAAATCCGCCGGTGGTGTTGGGTTCGGAGCGGAGCAGGAAGTCGTCGGTCAGGCGTTTGAGCAGGGCTTCGGTCACGCCGGGCAGGGTGATCAGGCGGCGGCCGTCCACGTTCATGCGGTAGGCGATGCCGCCGGCGTCGGCGCGCACCAGTTCGTCTTCGATCATGCGGCGGGCGGCGTGGCGCTGTGCCTCGGTGGGCAGGGCGCCGATCTTGTCTCGGTAGTACCGCTCGAACAGTTGATCGAAGGGCGGCAGGTCGGCGAGACCGATGCGGATATCCCGTTCACCCCGGGCAGCGCGCTCGATGACCCCGGTTTCGAGGTTTTCGCAGCATATTTGGAGCAAAAAGGCCTCCACGCGGGCATTGGGGCCTGCTTGCGCGCCGGTTTGTTGGCGCAGCCCTTCGAGTATGGCTTCCACCGCTTCGCCGGTGTAGGAGAAGGCGGGCGACGCGAAGGTGTCGTTTTTCGGCAGGGCAGCGGGCTGCTCGATGGCCTCGCGCGCCTGCGCAGGCGTGAGCCCCTGCAAGCGGAAGCGCTTGTGCAGGATGGCGGGCAGCTTGTCGGCCAACGCGTCCAGCACGCTCAGCCGGTCTTCGCGGATGGCGAACACGGCCTTGACCTCCATGGGGCGGGCGAGTTGGCTTTGTTGCTCGTCGGGGAGCTCGTCCATGCGGTCGCGCACGCCCTGGGGTATGCGGGTGAAGAGCAGCTCGGCGAGTTGTTGTTTGAACTCGGCTTTTTGCTCGGGCGGGTAGGTCTCAAATTCTTCGAACTGGTCGAAAAGGAGCAGGAAGCGGTTGTGCCCGGTGCGTTGCCGGCGTTTGAAGGCCTGCCACAAACCCGGTTCGGGGCTGAGCGCGTCGAGAAAAGCCGTATCGGGGTTCAGCGGGATGGTCTGGAGTTGATCCAGGGTGCGTTGCACGGGCGTGGGTGTGATGCCTGGCTGGTGCGCGCCCAGCAACACGACGACGGGCGTCACCCCCGCATCGAGCAGGGGGAGTATGCCCGCCCGCAACAGCGAACTTTTCCCGTAGCCCGACTTGCCAAACAGCGCCACGATGGGCTCGGACTGGATGAGCGCGTACAACTCCTCAATCTCGTCTGCGCGGCCGAAAAACTGCCGCTGCTGGTCTTCCCGGAAGTAATTGAGGCCGGGGTACCGGCGTTGGAGGGATGCGCTCATGCCGGCAGGTTTTTGATGAGGAGGATGACGGCCAGCGCGATTTTATTCCATTCCACAAAATAATCGCGGCTGTCGATGGCGCCCGCCTGTTGTTGGGTGGTCAATCTGCTCAGGCGCGCGGCGTGCAGGGTGAGTTCGGTTTGGGTGTCGGGGTCGGGGGAGCACTGGAGGAGTTCGGTTATGGCTTGCGCCAGTTTGCCGTTGTGCACCAGCCGCAGCAGTCGGGTTTGCACGTCGGAGTATCGGTTCACGATGGTGCGCAGCATGTCTTCCTGTGCGCAATGGGCGTGGAGCGTATCGAAAAACGTTTCGTGGCCGTTTTCGCCCGCCTGGAAGTTGATGCGGAACTGGTGGATGAGGAAGTCGCCGGTGTCGGTCGTAACGGGCCGGTCGGTTTCGATGGCGAACTTGGACACCCCCGGGCGCTGGCTGAGGAAGCGGAGCAGGAGCTGGGTGTGCCATTTTTCAAAATCAAAACCCAGGAACACGAAGGTGCCGGCGCGCATGAGCTGGGTGTTGATGCGGGAGGGCAGGCCGGTGCTCAGGCAGTCCTTCATGAGGGCAAACACGTCGTCGTAGTCCAGCACCAGCGATTCGTCGTGGTTGATTTCGCCCAGCAGGTTGTAAATGAGCGGGCGGTTTTTGTCGGGTTTGGGGATGTCCTCCGGACTGACGCCGGATCGGTAAAAGTGGAAATGCGGTTGCAGGCCGCAGGATTCGAACACATCGCGCACAAAGGTGTCGGGCGACAGGCTGATGATCAGGTGAAAGGGCAGGGCGGCGACGCGCTGGAGCAGGTCTTCGTCGGGCGGCAGTTCGCGGTAGCGGCGTTTGACTTTTTTCTGGATTTTGACCTTCGCGTCGTCGTCGCGGAACAAAAAGATGCCGTCGCGCCGGTAGTGGTGCACGATGTCGTCGGGGTATTCGCCGTGGAGCTGTTCGCGCACGTGTTGGCCGAGCGACTGCCCTTCGAGGCGGATGAGCTCGGGGCCGAGAAAGAGCACGGCCTGTTCGTCGCGGATGTCTTCGAGTATTTCTTGCCAGTCCATTGGGGGGGTTTGGTTAATGGCGTAAAAGTATCAAAAAAAGGCAACTGTTACGCAGCCGAAACGGACACTTAAATCTCCCCCACTGTTGCAGGCAGAACGGGACAGTTTAACCGAAGTCATTGGCCAATTGACGTCCAGCGACATTGTGGCAACGATTATTCAAAACACAGCGTACACGGCTACGGCCCAATACGAAACAATGGATAAAACCATCCATGAAATTTGGCTTTCGGATTTCGCCGGCAGCGCAACGGAGGTGTGTACCGGGTGAAGGTGGTGGTGAGGCGGTGAGGCGTTGCGGCCACCTTTCCTGGGGGTTAAAACGCATCCGATTTGTGCTTTACCGCGAATACCGATAATTTTCACTAAAAATAGCTGAAGCTCAGAAAAGTTAGCGGCCAGTAGCGAAAATAGTGGAAAAAAAGGGGTTTGTACCCGATTTGCTTTACGTAACCGCTCACTCCGCCGTTTATTGCCGGCGAGGACACCTGCAATGGCAAAAAAAGGATTGGGCCGGGAGCGGGGGGGGTAGCAGCAGGGCGAGGGGTATAAAGAGCAGGGTTTTCATGGCGGGAGTGGGTTTTACTTCGCAAACGAAAGATCAACCACCTTAACGGTTTCATCGATGCCTGAGAAATCATCCCAGTCATCCGTCACCAAATCTGCATTCAGATGGCAGGCGGTTGCCAGAATAATGGCATCCGGTAACCGGATTTTTTTTAGGAAGATGATGACATTGGAATCCAAAACGGCTCTACTCCCATTCATCCCTCAACTTTTTTTGCCAGGAAACCGGGTCTTTAATCTGGTCAAACACCTTTGCTGCTTTCATTTTTTCAAGCAACAACCGCAACTTTTCCTTTTTCTCCGCCAGGTTAAAAGACGAATTTTCAAGCAATACTATTACCCGCACAATCCGATTGTCGTATGCTTCGAATTGTTTGGGCAAAAGAATAGCTCCGTGTTGAATCTTGCCGGAGAACTCTATGGCATTTACGTTTCCTTCCATACGACAAAGTTATGGTTATTTTTCCATTTTTTTGGTGTTAATGGTGTGCAACAACGTATCCACCCACAGACTCCGGTTCAGTGAATCCAGCGCATCGGCCTCTTGCAAGATGCGCACCGCCATGTCCCAATCGCCGATTTTCTCCATGCGCTTGGCGAGGGTGATGTACTTGGCGATTTCAGCTTTCAGGCGACGGGCATTGGCTTTTCCCATTTTTAACAAGGTGTTTTTAGCATTTTCAACTTCCCCACGCCCGCGCCATTTCCCATCCAATCATCGCTTTTTTCCGCCCGCTGCCCCAGCGGTACTCGCCCATTTGTCCGGCTTTCCGGATCACGCGGTGGCAGGGAATGAGGTAACCCACAGGGTTGTCGCCCACGGCTGTGCCCACCGCGCGGGCGGCAGTGGGTTTGCCGATGGCCCGGGCTATTTGTTCGTAGGTGCTCACTGCGCCGAGCGGAATGCGCAGCAGCGCCTCCCATACCTGGAGTTGAAAAGGCGTGCCTTGCACCAGCACGTTCAGCTGGTTGAATGCTTGTTTTTCCGGGGCAAAAATGCGGTGTATGTACGGCTGGGTAAACTGCGGGTCGTGGATCAGTTCGGCAAAGGCCCATTTTTGAGAAAATGACGCAAATTCATCGCGCACGCGGTCTTCTTCTACAAACGACAATCCGCAAATGCCCCGCTCCGTAGCGCCTGCGAAACACATGCCAAACGGCGTGTTGTGGTAGCCGTAACGGATGTGCAAGCCCTTGCCAGCCTGCCTGAATGCAGCCGGGGTAACGCCTTCGATGCCCACAAACAGGTCATGCACCCTTGACGGACTCGACAAGCCAGCCTCCTCGGCCAAGGCAGCCATGTTGGCGCTCGCATTGATTTTTTGCTTGAGGAAATCCAGCATCAGGTATTGCAAAAATTTCTTGGGGCTCACCCCCGCCCACTCGGTAAACAGGCGCTGAAAATGAAACGGACTCAGATGCACGTGTGCTGCCACGGCCTCCAGGTCGGGCTGCTGCTGCACGTGCTCGGCCAGGTACTCAATGGCTTGCTGGATGCGCTGGTAATGGATGGCGTCTGTAGACATGATCGGGCTGTTTATGGGCACAAAGTTGCGGGAGCGACAGGGTACCCACAACCCGATTCTTGCGGTTTTGTTACCAGCCCGGTACAATGTTCAGGCCAAAGGTCACCTCCCGTTGGTCTTTGTCGAGGCTGAGCGGGATGGCCCAGTAAGGCTCCAATACAATGGCCCCGAACAGGTTGATCCGAAAAGAAACACCGGTCGACAACAGGGGCTTGTGGTGAATGTGGTCAAAGCCATCGTCGGGCGTAGGGTCTTCGGCACTCAAATCATCGTTGTTGAACCAGCCGAGGCCGGCGTCAAAAAACACGTTAAAATCGGCCAACAGGAAATTCGACGGAATCAAGGCCAGGCGGCGCGGACCAAACAAGGGGATGCGCAGTTCGGCATTGGCCACGGCAATTTTACTGCCGATCATTTGATCCACCAGTCCGGGATTTTCCGACAACAATTGGGAGGTGTACCCGCGCACAAAAAACGGCTGACCGGCAAACAGGGGGTACACCACACTCAGGTCATCCTGGTTGCCGCCAAAACGGATCCTCGTCAGCCCGCGCAGGGCCAATGAAACCGGTTTGAAGTAGAAATACCGCCGCCCGTCGAGGAGCAGTCCCGAAAAATGGTACTCCCCAAAATACTGATCGACGCCCACCCGGTAACGCCAGCCTTGCAGGGGCGCCACCACGCCGAAGTACGAATTGTCGCCCACATACGCGGCATTCAGGTTCCAGAGCGTAAAATTCAGGTCGTTGTTTTTGATGCGTTCGCGCTCCTGGCCCAGGAAAAAGCCGGATTGGTCGTAGTAGTAGCTGTACAAATCGGTTTGCTGGTGGTAAAACTCAAAAGCGGAGCCTACTTCAAACCGTTTGGTAACCGACAAGGGGAAAAATACAAACGGGCTGATGCGTTCCTGAAACTGGCGCTGGAGCACCAGGTTGTCGGTGAAACCGAAAAACACCAGGCTGCTGTCGCTGTTGGATTCCCAGCCGGGGGTGTTGTCTGTAAACGACTGACCGGAGCGGAAAGGAATGTGGGAAACGTTGATGCCCCAGTTGATGCGGTTTTTCTGGTTGATGTAAGACGCTTGTGCGCCCGCGTCGGCCAGTTCGCCGTTGATGGCCAAGCCGAGGTAAATCTGGTTTTGCCCGAGCAAATCGTCGAACAACATGTCCACACCACCTGCCAAACCGGCGGCCGCCCCGAAGCTGCTGTTGCCTGTAGCGACGCCCACACCGGCGCTGCCGCCGATGTAGGAGAGGCCAAACTCCGCTTTATAGTCCCTGGTCTTCGTGCTCATGCGGGTACGCGCTTCTGCCAATAATTGATCCTGGTTGTTCAGGTTGCGGGTCACCATGTCTTTTTCGGGCCGGTCTAATGGCGGCAGCGTGCCTGCTGAAAAATCGACCGCGTTCGGATCCACTTTTTCGGGCGTAAAGTTTTCCTGTCGGGCGGAGTAAATGACGTATTTACCGGCATTGTAATGCGTGTACAGGATCCGGTCGCGGTCTTCGGCCACGCTGATGGCCGGTGAGTAAGGCGTGATGCCGGTGATGCCGGTATTCAGTTTGGTGAGTTGTAAAAGCTCCTTAGTGGCAAGGTTGTAGTAATACAGGTTGCGGAATCCATCGCGGTTGCTCAGGAAAACCAGGTTTCCCTGGTTGTCGTACTGCGGATTGAGGTTGTCGGCACCCGGAAAAAGCGCTAATTGTTCAACCGCACCGGTGGCCATGTCCATTTCGGCTAAATTGAGGGTCCACACCCCGTTGGTGCGGCCGCCCTGGAGGCTCAGCAGGTCGGTGCTGTAGGCCAATTTAGTGCCATCGGGGCTAAACGCGGGCAATATTTCGCTGGCTCGGCTTTCGGTGAGGCGGCGCACTTTCCGGGTTTTGACGTCTACGGCAAACAAGTCAACCTGACCATTTATTTGTCCGCTGACCACAATGGTTTTGCCATCGGGGCTCCAGGCAGGGTTGCTGAACGAGGAAACGCCCTCGATGGGGAATTTATCGAGTGTTTTGCCCGACTCGGCTTCCTTGATGAGGAGTACGCTTCGGCCTTTTTCGTAGGCGTCGAAGGCGAAGCGCTTGCTGTCGGGGCTCCAGGCACCGGCGCTTTCGATGTAGTTAAACTGGTCGATGTGACCGTCTCGCAGGGCGCTCGACACTTTTCGGATGAGTTTGCCGTTGCGGGCGTCGGCCAGGTACAAGTCGGTGGTAAACAGGTTTTTTTCGGTCAGGAAAATGACGTATTTGCCGTTGGGGCTCAACACCGGGCATACGTTGAGCGTGCCTGCGTTCTCGTCGCTGAGGAGTTTTTTGCCGGGAGCGCGTTCTTTTTCGCCTTTTTTGACGTATTGGCCATAGTAATTGCGCAGGTTTCGTTGCCAGGCGCTGGAGAGCGAGTCGGGACGGGTACGCAACGTGAGCACGATGGCGTTGTCGAGTCCGTATTTTGCGGTATTAACGAAGAGGGGTTTGATGACCTCGTCGCCGTACACACCTGCGATGAAAGCCCAGAACGCTTGTCCCCAGCGGTAGGGGAAGTACTTGCTCATGTCGTTGAGTTGCCGGAATCCGGGCACGTCGTTGTTGATCACGGCGTCGCGCATCCAGAGGGCTGTGTGGGGGTCTACGTTTCCGATGGACATGTATTCTGCCAGGCCTTCGATCATCCACAGGGGAATGTTGCCGAGGTTTTGCATGCTGGTGGAGTCGCCGTTCAGGATCATGTTGTACTGAAAAGCGTGCACCATTTCGTGTCCGAGCACGTGGCTGGTTTGCTGGTTGGTGTAGGCGATGGGAAACACCACGCGGTTGCGCAGGCCTTCTGTGACGCCGCCCGTGCCCACGCTGATGCTGCCCGAAATGGCGGTGGTTTGCTGAAAGCCCGCGTGGTCGTTGTATACAATCATGGGGTTTTTACCCAAAATGGTGTCGCGCAGCACTTTGGTGTGCATGGCGTACCACATTTCGGAGTAGGCGGCCACGTCGTCGAGCACCACCGGGTTTTCTAGGTACTGGTGTATGGCAAAGTGCTCGGTTTCGGTGACCACGAAATCCTGCTTTTCGTAGTGGGGCTTGTTTCTGCCGAAATACTGCGCACACAACATGCCTGGCAGGGCAAGCAACAACAGGGTAGAAAAGATGTGAAATCGCATATCGAAAGCCAAAATTTTTGTTTGAGGAAAAGGGCGATTATTTTAACGTTTTTTTCTTAAAAAGTTGCGGAAACAAAACGTTAGATTTTTCTTAAAAATCGTTGAAAGGTAAGGTGTTGAAGCGAATACAGCAACCCACACAGCTAGCATTTTGGGTTCAGGTACTCCTGATCGGGGCATGCGCATGTGCATTGGCCTTTCAGACGCGTTTTTTGTTTCCAACGGTTGGTACCAGCCCTGCATTTGGGGTCATGCTGTACACGGGCACCTTGTTTGCATACCACTGGAATGCCCGACACACGGGATTGCGCGCATGGGCTTGGGGCATGGGGGCTGTAGCTGCTGTGGCCTGGTGGCTGGTGCCGTGGACGGTCAAAACGGGGTGTGTTGTGCCCGGACTTTGTTGGATGCTCTACTTTGGCTTGCACCATCCACAGGCAGTCGGGTGGCGTGCTTCGGCGTGGCTCAAGCCCATCAGCATTGCGGTGGCCTGGGCGTGGGTAACGGTGTATTTGGCGCTGCCAGCAGAGCAGTGGTTGCCTGCAGGGCCCATGTTTGTCGAACGCGCCGCCCTGGTGTTTGTGCTGGCACTGGCGTACGATGTACACGATCTGGCGGCAGACCGCCTTGCCGGACTGAACACCCTCATTGGGCGTGTGGGCGTGTCGGGGGCTTTTCGCTTGATGGATGTGGGCTGGTTAGTATTTGTTTCGGCGGCGGGCCTGGGAGCCTGTTCAGGCGTATATCCAGTGCAAATACCAATAGTATTGTTTGTTTATGCCCTCGGCGCCCGGTGGTTCCTGCGTACCTTGCATCGACATTTGCCGGCGTTGGACTGGCATAAAGTGCTGATTGATGCGTTGATGCCCTTGCAAACAGTGCTGCTGTTGTTGGTCGCCCGGTATTTATCCTAACCCGTTTTTTATTCATGCAGAAATTAGCCCTTACTTGTTTATTGGCCGTTGCACTGTTGGCTTGCACCCGGGGCAAACGAGACATTCGCGACTATTACTACCCGGTGCTTGATTTGCAGTCTGGCAAAGTGTACGTGTACGAACTGACGCAGGGCGACTCGACGGCGCTGGAATACTGGTATTTCCGTGGATTTGTGCGCGACAGCGGCATTTTTCTGTCCTCTACCAATTACGATGCGCAGTTTCAGATCAGCCAGATCGGCCGTGAAAAGCTCGTTTCTTCCGGTGCCCTCCTGCGCGATTATTTTGTGTACGAACCCGATACCGCACAGGGCACCGTGCGGCAAGTGCCCACGCAAATAAGCTCGCCCACTGTTTTTCCGTTTCAGGTGACCGATTCGCTGGGCGTTTTTCTGTTCAGCCTCTCCTATACACCCACAGCCGCTCCGCAGGCACGGGTGTACCTGATCCGAAACCGACGCTACCTCGGCGATGGCCCGCTGTATTCGCTCGACGGCCAACAGCATCCCACCATTCGGTTTGGGGTACGCGAGGCCGTTGGTTACGACGCCGAGGGCGCCGCCGAGATAGCAGGCGACGGAGAGGAATGGTATGCCAAAGGGATCGGGTTGGTGTACCGCCGCAAGCGATATGGCCAGGAGGGCGGGTTCGAGCAGGTTTTCAGGTTGAAAGAGATCGTACTCATGGAGGAACTGGAGCGGCGGGCAAAGGGGGTGTTGGAAGGCGGTTAACGCGCCTTCACAAACCGGGCCACATAAGCCCTCTCCTCGCCGTACACGTGCAGAAAATATACCCCGCCTTTCAATGTCGACACGTTGAGCGTACTGTTGGCGGAGGGCAGCAACTCGCCCAGCAGTACAAGCCGCCCACTGCTGTTGTACACCTCGTAGCGACCGCCTTCCCCCTCGGGTAGTTCCACCGTGAGCACATCGGCCACCGGATTGGGCGACACGCTTGTTTCAGCGGGCTTACCCGACGGTAACCGGGTGGCGCTCAGGGCGCAATTGATGGGCGTCATGCAGCCGTCGGGGCTTATTTTGAGCAACCACATTTTTTGTTCGTTCTCCACATCGGAGTACCCGGCGGCAATGATGCTGCCGCTGGACAGGAAATCGACGCTCACCAAATAGCCCTCGCAACCTACATCGGGCACCACCATGGCCGAATCTGTTCGGGACCACAGCAAGTCGCCTTCTGCCGATATGCGGCCTATGTATCCGCGCTGCACCCACCCTGGCGGGTAAATGCGGTGGGCCCCCACGGCAATCCAGTCGTTTTGCCCGGGCATGCGGCGCACATCATACCAATAGCTGAGGTAGCCACGCTCGCTGTGCAGCTTGGTCCACAGCCGTTCGCCGGTGGCCCAGTTGATCCGGTGCATGGAGATGGACATGAGCGGCACATAGATGCCCGGAAGGTTGTACACCATCAGAGCGCTCGTATAGGTCAGTTCGCCGTTTTGCATATGCATGCTGGTGGGGCCTACCTGTTTTTCCGACTTTTCGGTGAGAAAGTCTTTTTTCACGTAGCCCATAGAATCGATTTCCAGAATCCAGGTCTGGGTCCAGTAACCTGGGTCCGTGATGCCCGCGTTGTGTTTCCCCCTGTATGCTTTGTACAACAAAATATTGCCAAGCGTGTCTAATCTGGCAAAATAAACGCCTATTTTGTTTTCAGCAGAATCCACCACGGTGCCGAAACAGACGATGGTATCGTTGTCTACCAACGCGTCGATTACTACCTGATTCATGGCCCCGGGCGCTGTAAATATTTTGTTGTAACCGTTTTGGGAAAAGGCGGGTGCGGAAAAACTGGCAGCGATGATGAAGCAGGTCAAAATACAAGAATGGAGACTACGCATGTTTTAGGTACTTATATAGGTGGAAACTAAAAGTGAAAGCCTGACAGCGTGTCAGGCCTTCACCAACTGATGCATTACTGACCAATAATAAGCAGCATGGCCGCATGGCAAGGTATCTGTAAACAACCGCTCCACAAACCCTCAGGTTGTGTATTCTGCTTAATTTTGCTTTTAATCAGAAACTAAACACATTTTTTTTTTTCATTTATTGGCCAATTTTTATGTTGAAACGAAGCGGTTTGTTATACGTCCTTTTCGGTCTGTTTGCGCAGGTTGCGGTGGTTGATGGGCAGGCGCCATGCCTGTCGGGAAAGGAGGGAAACATCTGGTACTTCGGCGACAGCGTGGGGCTCAACTTCAACACGCTGCCGCCAACGGTACTATCCGATTCTAGGATGGCCACCTACGAGGCTTCTACTATTGTGAGCGATTCGGCTGGGAATCTGTTGTTTTACTCTAATGGGGAATTAGCTTGGGATAGGAATCATGACCTAATGGCAGGTTTGTTACCTTTTAATATTAACAGGTTGTTGGGATCCAATTCCGAGACTCAAATCTTATCATTAGAACACCCAGGACAAGAAGGCAGGTTCTATATTTTTTATATGGAAACTGTGGACAATGTGAATAATAATCCTGCATTAGATACAAATCGAATATTTTTTTTTGCTGTAATGGACATAAATGCATATGGTGGGTTAGGAGACGTTGTATCAAAAAACAATCCCTTGTTTGCCAAGTCAACCGAGAAGGTTGCTGCCACGCGCCATTGCAATGGGGAGGACTGGTGGATTGTTACCCAATCTTCAGGTAGCAACCAGTTTTGGGTTTGGCTGCTTACTCAAAATGGGTTATCGTTGAATCCTCAAATCTATTCTATCGGTAAAGGTTGCTCCCCGATAGGTGGCACAAAAGCAGGCGTTCTTAAGTTCAGTCCTAACGGGAGCTTATTACTTGAGCTAACGCCAGCTCAAATAGCATTTGGTGGGGCTACTTACGATGCACATGCCGAGATATATAAATTCAATAACAGTACGGGAGAAATAACAGAATCGGTTAGGCTATTAGACAGTGTGCGCAGTGTCTACGGTGCCGAATTCTCCCCAGACAGCCGCAAACTGTACTTCAATGCCTGGACGCCCTTGGACAGCCTCTACCAATACGACCTCTGTGTATACGATTCAGCAGCCATCGTGCAGTCCAAGGTCAACCTTGGCAAGGCGGCAGGCAACACCGGTCAGTTTCTGTTGGGTCCCGACGGCAAGATGTACATCAGCCGCGCCTTTCGCAATTACCTCAGCATAATCCACAACCCCAATGAAAAAGGAGCAGCCTGCAACTACGAGCCGGATGCTATTCTCTTGCCAAGGGAATCGGGCTATGGCTTCCCCACCTTCCCCGCGAATTACTACGCCCCCGGCAAGCCCTACATCAATACCGACCGGCCGTGCGAAACCCTGTGCCAGGACAGCGTAGTGCGCTACCATGTCACCGGCTCCTGCGAGGCCGGGGCGCAGTACGCCTGGTCGGTGTCGGGCGGCGAAGTGGTGTCGGCCGTGCGGGATACGGCCTGGGTGCGCTGGACCACGCCGGGCGCCGGGTATGTGGCGGTGGAGAAGACGTGGTTTTGCGGGGTGCGGAGCGATACGCTGCGGGTGGCGGTGGAGAGTTGTGCGCCTTGTGCACCGGTTTATCATTTTGAAAATGCTTCTACCTGCGATGTGGCGCTGGCAGGCACGGACACCCTGTTTTTGCAAACGGCTTTTGGGTGCGACAGTTTAGTCATCACACAAACCGTTTTGCAGCCTATCTACACCGTTAATCAAGCGGCTTCCACTTGCGATCCGGCCTTGGCGGGCACGGACACGCTTTTTCTGCAAACGGCCTTCGGTTGCGACAGCCTCATCATCACCCAAACGGCGCTGCAACCGGCGTACACGGCAATCCAGACAGCCACAACCTGCGATCCGGCGCTGGCGGGCACGGATACGTTGTTTTTGCAAACGGCCTTCGGCTGCGATAGCTTGATTGTCACGGAAACCGTTTTGCAGCCAGCCTACACCGTTATTCAAACGGCTTCCACATGCGATGCTGCCTTGGCGGGTACGGATACCCTGTTTTTTCAAACGGCGTTCGGGTGCGACAGTTTGATCGTCACCGAAACCGTTTTGCAGCCAGCCTACACCGTTAATCAAACGGTTTCCACCTGCGACCCGGCGTTGGCGGGCACGGATACGCTGTTTCTGCAAACGGCCTTCGGGTGCGACAGCCTCATCATCACGCAAACGGCGCTGCAACCAGCGTACACCGCAATCCAGACAGCCACAACCTGCGACCCGGCGCTGGCAGGCACGGACACGCTGTTTTTGCAAACGGCATTCGGGTGCGACAGCCTGATCGTCACTGAAACCGTTTTGCTGCCGGCCTACACCGTTAATCAAACGGCTTCCACATGCGATGCTGCCTTGGCGGGCACGGACACTCTGTTTTTGCAAACTGCGTTTGGGTGCGACAGTTTAGTGGTCACCGAAACCTTATGGCAGGCCTTGTCTGTGGATGCAGGTATGGATCAAAGCGTAACCTGGGGCGATTCCATACGCCTGAGCGTCAGCACCAATGCGGTCAACGGCAGCATTGTCTGGCAACCTGCGGGCATTTTGGGGTGCCCTAATTGCCTCGAAACATGGGCATTCCCCAAAGAAAATACCCTCATGCGTGTGCAAGTGACCGATGCCAATGGCTGCGCAGGCGAAGACGAACTCTGGATAGAAGTGCTCAAACAAACAGGTGTGTACGCCCCCAATATATTCCGGCCCGGCAGCACCGACGCCAACAGTTATTTCTTTGTGTTTGCCCCACAAGCCCGCATCCAATGGCTCCAGGTGTATTCCCGCTGGGGCGAATTGATGTATCAGGGGCAGCCCCAACAGCCCGAACAGGGGTGGGATGGCCGTTTCCGTGGCCGCGAGGTGGACAACGGTGTGTACGTATGGATGTGCACACTGGAGTACCCCGACGGGCACACCGAGCATTTGAACGGGGCGGTGACGGTGGTGCGGTGAACTCATCGTCCCCCCAACGCGTCCCTCAACCCATTGCCCACCACCGTAAAAGCCCACACCGTGACGGCAATGGCCACAGCGGGCGCCAGTGCCGCCACCCAGCGTCCGCTCAGCGCCAGTCCATAGTTTTCGTTCAGCAAAGAACCCCACGACGGGGCAGGTGGCTGCACGCCAAAGCCGAGGTAACTCAAACCGGATTCCAGCAAAATAGCGGTGGCAAAACTGCTCGCCAGCACCACCAGCACGGGGCCCATGAGGTTGGGCAACAGGTGTCGCCACACGATCTGCCAGGGCGGCAAACCCAGGTTATACGCCGCCTCGGCAAACGCCTGCTCGCGCAGGGCCATCACTTGTCCGCGCACCAAACGCGCCACGTCGACCCACAACGTAAGCCCTACGGCCAAAAACACCACGCCCACGCTGCGCCCCAGGGCCAGCACCACGGCAAACACCAGCAGCAAAGTCGGAATGGACCACACGGTGTTGACCAGCAACATCACCACATCGTCGGTACGGCCGCCGAAATACCCACCCAGGGCACCCAATAACAGGCCAAGCGTGAGGGCTATGGACACCGCAAGTACGCCAACAAAAAGGGATACCCGGTATCCGAGCACCAGCCGGCTGAAAATGCAGCGCCCAAACGCGTCTGCACCCAACCAAAATCGCCGTTTCAACAGCGGTGCATCCGCGTTCCAAAGCAGTTCGAGGGGCAGCATCAGGGTGTCTGATGGCCGGTCTAACGGTTGTGCCCTCAGGCTGTCGCCCTGCACGCGAAAGGAACCGTCGAGGATGGGAAGCGGACGATAAGGCAAAGGCGCGCCGTTCACTAAGCGGTGAATCCAGGACACCGGACGGGCGTCCACCGCTGTTTTCAAGGCCAGCAAAGTGGCAGTAGTGCCGGGCGGTGCAAGGGACAATGCAGGCAACTGGGTATTGGCGTTTGGTGTACCATCGGGCACCAACAAGTACCCGAATACGGCCAGCAAGAGCGCCATCAGCAGGTAGGCGCTGGCCCACCGGGCAGGTCGGTGTTGCCAGAATCGGTACAGGAAGGAGTCGGTTGAATGTAACAAAGTGGTTATGCGGCCCGTTTCCGTTTTTTTCGTTTGATGCGCTCTTCCATTTTGTACAACAGGTATGAAAATGCTGCAGCCACACCCAGTTCAATCAGGAGCAGTGTAGCATTGCCCAAATGGTTCATGGTCACTAAGAAAACCAGCAGCAAAATATTTAAGGTAATCAAAGCGGAGGTGGCTTGCAGGTGGCTCAATCCGAAGTCAATAAGGATGTGATGCACGTGTTTTCGGTCGGGGCTAAATGGAGAGCGGCGCTCCATAAGTCGGCGGGTAAACACCCGAAACGTATCGAATAATGGCAAAAACAACACCCCCACGGCTATTGCCGGGGCCGCGTGAAAGGAAAAATCACCAAGCAGAGCTGGCCCTCCGTTCAACTCCACAAATTTCACTGTCAGGATAGCGCAAACGGTACCCACCAGCAGAGAGCCGGTGTCGCCCATAAAAATGCGGGCATTTTTTAAAAAATTATACCGCAAAAAAGCAGACAACGAACCGGCCAAAGAAAACGCCATCACAGCCAGCTCCGGGTAACCCGCCATGTGAAACCAAAAGCCCAAACTGCCACACGCAAGCAACCCCACAGCACCCGCCAGGCCGTTGATGCCGTCAATCAGGTTGAAGGAGTTGACAATGCCCATGATCAACACGAGCGAAAGCAGAAAACTCGGAAACGGCGGAAGGATGTAGATGTTGAATACGCCGTAAAAACTGGTGATTTTCAGGTGAGACCACACCACCAAAATAACAGCCGACAACAACTGCCCGAGCAATTTTTTGTTGGGCGACAGGGGAAGCAGGTCGTCTTGTATTCCGGTTAAAAAAATGATTACAAAGGCCGCTAAAATATATTGCAATTCACCAAAATACCCGAGAGGCGTCCACAATACAATGGCGCATACCATACCAGCGAAAATACCGATGCCACCCAGTGAAGGGGTGGGGGTCCGGTGTGCGCTTCGGTCATTTGGTTTATCGTACAGTCCTTTTTCTATGGCTACCCGAATGATGGGCGGGATAGCTAAGTAAGTAAGTACGAAGGCCGTAATATAGGCCAGTAATATTGCATACATATGGCTGGGGGATTACGGCCTCTAGCTTCCGTTATACTTGCTACAAATGTAGGCCGACTTTTCGTATTATTGTACCCTGAATTTACGTTATCTGGTTTGTGAAGCAACTTATTCTTTTGATCGGTATCATTTGGGCATGGTCTGCGTTTGCGTACGGACAACAACGCGTGCGCATGGACACCAGTAGCCCCGTAGGTGCCTGGGCCCGCATGGAAATTGCTTTGGGCGATACCGTGTTCGTCATGTCGCTTCGGCCCGTGCGCGTAGCAAGCAAGCGCGAGTTTAAGGACCAGGCTGAGATGCGGCAATACTATCTTTACGCCCGAGCGGCAAAAAAAGTATATCCGTACGCCGTGCAGGCCCTGGATGTGTATGACGAGTGGCAGGAAGAAACCGGTACTTTGAAGAAGCGCAAACAACGTAAATACGCCAAAGAAGAGCTAAAAACGCTCAATGACCAGTTTGAAGCCAAATTGAAAAAACTGACCAAAACGGAAGGGAAAGTGCTCATCAAAATGATTGAGCGCGAAACCGGCAAACCGTTTCATCAAATTTTAAAGGAAACACGGGGTGGCGCTACCGCCACCTACTGGTACAACCTGAGCCGCATGTGGGGATACGACCTCAAAGAAGGCTATCAAACGGGAGCCAATCCCTTGCTGGACGACGTGTTTGTCGACTACGATTTCGGCAGGCCCATACGGGATTGATCAGGCCGCTTGCAACTGCGCCAGTCTGGAACGCTCTAATTTTTCGGCGGCATAAAGGCGCGTGACCAACAAGTGTTTTTCCCCTCCAGAGGGCACTTCAAACATGGCGTCGTTCAATATGGCTTCGCACAATGACCGGAGGCCACGGGCACCCAGCTTGTATTCAATGGCCTTTTCTGCAATAAAATCAATGGCGTCTTCGGTCATTTCCAGTTGCACCCCTTCCAGTTCAAACAGTTTTTCGTACTGCTTTACCAGCGCATTTTTGGGTTCTGTAAGGATGCGCATCAGGGCTTCCTTGTCCAAATGATCGAGGTGCACCAGCACCGGAAGCCTGCCGAGCAATTCGGGGATAAGGCCGAAGGTTTTCAAATCCTGATGGCTCACGTATTTCAACAGGTTTTCGCGGTCAACCGGTTTAGCGTCCTGTTTGGCGTAGCCAATTACCTGTGTATTGACGCGTCGGGCAATGATTTTCTCCAGGCCGTCAAATGCTCCGCCACAGATAAACAGGATGTTCTGGGTATTTACTTTCACTAATTTTTGCTCGGGGTGTTTGCGGCCGCCCTGGGGGGGTACTAATACTTCGGCCCCCTCCAGCATTTTGAGCATGGCTTGCTGCACGCCTTCGCCCGATACATCGCGGGTGATGGAGGGGTTGTCCTGTTTACGGGCTATTTTGTCGATTTCGTCAATGTATACGATGCCGCGTTCGGCAGCCTCCACATCGTAATCGCATACCTGAAGCAATCGGGAGAGAATGCTTTCCACATCCTCGCCTACGTAACCCGCCTCGGTAAATACGGTGGCGTCTACGATGGCAAATGGCACGTTGAGTTGGCGGGCGATGGATTTGGCCAGCAGTGTTTTACCGGTACCCGTAGGGCCGACGAAAACGACGTTTGATTTTTCAATCTCTACGTCGTTTTCGTCGCTCGGGTGCCGCAGGCGCTTGTAGTGGTTATACACCGCCACGGCAAGGGTTTTTTTGGCTTCATCCTGGCCAATCACATACTGATCGAGGAAGGTTTTGATTTGGCTTGGAATGATCACCGACAGTTCGGAAAACTTTCCTTTGTTGCCCGGCTTTCCTTCTCCGCCTTCCTGGGCCATTTCCTGGGAAATGATCTTTTCGGCCTGCTCGATGCAGGTTTCGCAAATTTGACCTTCCATCCCGGAAATCAGGATCATGACATCTTCTTTTCCGCGGCCGCAGAAAGAGCAGTAGTCGGTACTACTTCCTCGATTTTTCATGCAATTAGTCTTCTTTCTTCTTGGCGCTCGGGTTGTTGCGGTCGAGCACTTCATCAATTAAACCGTACGCTTTGGCTTCTTCGCCGCTCATCCAGTTGTCGCGGTCGCAGTCTTGTTCAATTTTCTCGTACGGCTGACCCGTGTGGTGGGCCAGAATTTCGTAGAGTGAACGCTGCATTTTTTTGATGAGCTTGTAGGTAATCTCAATATCAGACATCTGGCCTTGAGCGCCGCCCGATGGCTGGTGGATCATTACATGGCTGTGATACAGGCAACTGCGTTTGCCTTTTGTGCCTGCTGCAAGCAAAACAGCACCCATAGAAGCGGCCAGACCGGTACAAATGGTGGCAACATCGGGGGCTACGTACTGCATGGTATCGTAAATGCCGAGGCCGTCAATGACCGATCCGCCCGGGCTGTTGATGAACATCTGTACGTCGCGCTTGGGGTCAGACGACTCTAAGAAAAGCAACTGGGCTTGAATCACATTGGATACATATTCTGTGACGGGCACGCCCATAAAAATGATGCGGTCCATCATGAGTCGGCTGAATACGTCCATAGAAACCGCATTGAGTTGGCGTTCCTCAATCACCGCCGGGGTAAAGGAGCGGATGTTGGGCATGGCCATTGGGGTAGTCGTATTGATGTACCGCTCAAGGTGCATGCTGCTCATGCCAAGGTGGCGGGTAGCATACTTGGTAAATTCATTTTTGTCGAACATGGTGTGTTTTTTTAAGGCCAATATAACAAGCAATAGAGTCGAAGGTTATCGCGCTTCTTCGATCAGCTTGTGAAACACTTCGGACGGCACCGGTTTGTCGACCAACGTAACCATGTTGCGCATGGCGGCATAAAGCTTATCGGCCTCCACTTCCTGAATCACCTCGTCTTTTTTCTCGTCCTCTTCCATGAAACGCACGGCGAGGTTTGCGATCATCTCTTCATTGGCCTGGCCTTGAAAATAGCCGCGGATGCGGTTGGCATACACCTCCATTATTTCATGTGTTGCAGCCTCTATTTCAAATTCCGCCTTGAGTTTGTCGCGAAGCATGTTCCAGCGCAAGCCCTGCACGAAGGCGGGCAACTCGCTTTCCACCTGCTCGGCGCTCAGTTTTTCGTGGTTGATTTCGGTTAGCCAGCGCTGGATGAACGCCTCGGGCAGGGCTATTTCGTTTTGCTCCAGCAGGCGTTTTTGCATATCACGTGCCAAAAGGGCAAAGGCGCGGGGTTCGTAAAACGAGCTGATGGTTTCTTTAATTTTCAGAAACGCGGTGTCCCTGTCGCTTACGTCTTCGCCAAATTGCGACTTGAAAAAGTCTTCGTCCATTTCAGGTTGGACAAGGCGCATCACCGATACAATTTCGCCTTCGAAAAAATCGGTCACTACCCGATCATCGTCATCCGGCAATGACAAGATGTACTTGCGGTACCGCCCTTCGTCTTCGTGGCCGAACTTCTCGAGGTCTCGGGCATTGAAGCGCAGGGTATCGCCTTTCCGCAGGGTCAACACGTGGCTTTTCAGCGCTTCGTTCGTAACGTTGTCCACATTAAACAGGATACTGACTTCCAGTCCGTCTGTTTTGACCGAGTCGCCATCCAGTTCGCGGGCCTGCACGCGCAGGAGGTCGCCCCCTGCAACCTGATCATCTGTTTCTTCCTGTTTGGAAGCACGGGTACGCAGATAATCGAGGTCTTTTTCGGCTAATTCATCCAGATCGCTTACCGTCAGTACTTCGTAGATTTCATTTTTATCCAAACCCTGGATGTCAAATGGAGGGACAAAACCGATATCGTACCGCACCGTGTACGATGGCTCCAGATCGTCCAACTTGAGCGTATGCAGGGTTTGATCGGCAGCAGGCAGGGGCTGCCCCAGAATGTCTAATCCGCTGTTCCGCAGGTATTCGGTAAGCTCGGTGGAGAACAGGTCGTTCATCACATCATTCAAGATGTTTTTGCCGTACATGCGCTTGATGAAAGGCATGGGTGCCTGACCTTGCCGAAAACCTTTAATCGTGGCGCGGTTTTTGAACTTTTTTAATTCGCGCTCCACCGCCGACTGCAATTCTTCTTTGCTGACAGTGACGGAGATGACGGCTGATGTGTTGTCCAAATCCTGTCGGGATGCTTGGGGCATGGGGCAGTTTTCAGTTATGAGTTGTGAGTTGTGAGTTGTGAGTTTTGAGTTGTGAGTTTTGAGTTATGAGTTACTCAATACTGAGTAACTCATAACTCAAAACTGAAATAGTGCGGGCGGAGGGACTCGAACCCCCATGCCTCTCGGCGCCAGATCCTAAGTCTGGTACGTCTACCAATTTCGCCACGCCCGCAAAAAGGCCACAAAGGTATACAATTTTTAAAAAACAAAGGTTTGGATAAATTAAAAATAAGTGTCGAAACGCAATGATTTTGTACTTGTATGTGCAAAATCCTTAACTTTGTGAGCAGCACAAATGAGTAAACTCAAAAACAGCGGGGAAATGCAGCAAGTAGAAGAACACATTCCGGTGTTGCAAGCAGACGACAAACCCATCATCATGGCGGCGTATCGCACGCTGCTCAAGTCTTTTTCGTCTCCCCTGAGCAAGGAGGATGAAAAAGACATCCGTGCCTCATTTGAAATGGCGGCCGAAGCACACATCGAACAACGCCGGAAATCCGGAGAGCCTTACATCCTGCACCCCATAGAAGTGGCGCGCATTTGTGTGGAAGAAATTGGCCTGGGGCCCACCGCCGCCGTGTGTGCACTGCTGCACGATGTGGTAGAAGATACCGCCATTACCCTCAAAAACGTTAATGACCGGTTTGGCGACCGGGTGGCCCTGATCGTGGATGGTTTGACAAAGCTCGACAGCCTGCACGATTCTGAAAGCCCTCAAGCCGAAAATTTGGCCAAAGTACTTCGGGCCATGGTGCTTGACGTCCGCGTAGTGCTCATCAAAATGGCAGACCGCCTGCACAACCTGCGCACCATTAAAAGTATGCCCCGGTACAAGCAGCTGAAAATAGCAGCCGAAACCACTTCCGTATACGCGCCCTTAGCCCACCGCCTGGGGCTGTACGGCATCAAAAGCGAATTCCAGGACCTTTGCCTCAAAATTACCCACCCGGATGAGTACCGCGAGATCGCCGCTCAACTCGCAGAAACTAAACGCGCAAGAGAAGCGTACGTAAAAGCGTTTATCGAACCCATTAAAGCCGAACTCGCAAGCGCAACCCTGCCCTTTCGCGTCACCGGACGCCCCAAAAGCATTTACTCCATCTGGAATAAAATACGGACAAAAGATGTCGCTTTTGAAGACATCTACGACCTTTTTGCCATCCGAATCGTCATAGATGTGCCCCGACAACAGGAACGCATGGCCTGTTGGCACGCTTACACCATCGTTACCGACCTGTACCAGCCCATCTCCAACCGACTCAAAGACTGGATCACCCGTCCCAAACCCAACGGATACGAATCGTTGCACACTACCGTAGTAGGCCCCGACGGACGCTACGTGGAAGTGCAAATCCGCACCGAACGCATGGACGACATCGCGGAGCGCGGGTTTGCCGCTCACTGGAAGTACAAAGGGGTGCGGGGGGCCGATGCCAATGTGTTTGAAGACTGGCTGAACCAGGTGCGTGACATCCTTGAAAGCACTGAAGGGGGCAGTGCTGTGGAATTCCTCGCCGATTTCCACAGCAATTTGTACTCCGACGGGGTGCACGTGTACACCCCAAAAGGCGAAATGCGCCTCTTGCCCGATGGCGCAACGGCCCTGGATTTTGCGTTTTCGATCCACTCCGACGTCGGAGCGAGCTGCCGCGCCGTCAAAATCAACAACCGTTTGGTGCCCATCAGTTATGTGTTGAAACATGGCGATCAGGTGGAAGTCATCACCGAAAAAAACCAGCGGCCTACGGAAGACTGGCTGAAAATTGTGGTCACCGCCAAGGCCCGAAACCGCATCCGGCAGTCCATCCGCGACGAAAAACGCATTCAGGCAGACTACGGGCGGGAGATACTGGAACGCAAACTACACGGCCTCCGCGTAGGCTTCGACGAAAACGCCGACATGCTTTCCCGCTGGTTTGGCTTTCCCAGCCGCCTGGAATTCCTCAGCGCCATACAACGCGAACAAGTAGACCTTACGGTGCTCAACAAGCACTTCCGAGCCGATGGCCTGCGGCTCATCGAAATAGAAGAAGACCGTCCGGGGCCAGCGCCTGCACCCATAAACGGGCACCACCAGCCCAAGCCTGTCGACAAAGACAACAAACCAGAGATCATCATTAATGGCGAGCCCGGGCATTACTACCCCTTCACTTTTGCCAGCTGTTGCAACCCGGTACAAGGCGATCCAATTTTTGCCTATAACTCCCTCAAAGAAGGACTCAAAATACACCGCATTGCCTGCCCCAATGCCGAAAACCTGCTCTCCCACTACGGCCATCGGGTCATGCAGGCCGACTGGGGCAAAACGGTCAAATCCAGCTTCATCGCTACCGTTGTGGTTAACGGCATCGACATCGGGCCGGGGGCCATTCAGCGGCTTACCGACCGAATTGCCAATCTTGGCATCAGCATCCGTTCATTCAGCATCAGCGGCGATGCGGGCTACTTCGAAGGCCGCATATCGCTCATCATCAGCCATACCGACCAGATAGCTATTGTGATCCGACACCTGAAAGACCTCGAGTGGGTGTCGAGCGTCAGCAGGGTAGAGTGAATACGGAATGCGGAATAGGCGGAATACGGAATTATTATGCCCTCATTCCGTATTCCGTATTCCGCCTATTCCGTATTCATTTGACTTGTTGCCCCAAATGCCAGCCTTCCTGCGGTTGTACAAAACTGAGTTTGCCTTCCGGGCTGTCGGCCATTAAAATCATGCCTTGTGATTCGATCCCCATCATGGGGCGCGGCGCAAGGTTAGCCAGCACAATGACTTGCTGGCCAATAACGGCCTCCGCACTGAAGTATTCGGCGATGCCCGACAGGATGGTTCGGGTCTCAAACCCAAGATCAACGCGCAGTTTAAGCAGTTTTTTGGATTTGGGCATGTTTTCCGCCTCCACGATGCGGCCTGTGCGGATATCTAGTTTTGCAAAGTCATCAAACGTGATGATGTCCGCAAGGATGGGAAATTCCGGTTCCTCGTTGGGGTCCATGTCGGGTGCAGGCGTTGTGTTGTCCATTTGATGGAGTTTATCTATTTGAAACTGAATGACGTCGTCGGGTATGCGCTCAAACAAATGTTGGGCGGCATTGATCTGATGGTTGGGCGGCATGACGGGATTTCCTTCTGCCAGCTCGTGGAGCATGGCCAGCAGGTCACCGTTGTTTTCCAAAGGTGGCAGGTTGAGCATCTGTCGGAGCCTGCTCGCCGAGAATGGCAAAAAAGGCTGCATGGTTACCGACAGCGCTGCCACGTATTGCAAGCCTAAGTTGAGGGTTACGCGTACTGATTCGGGATGGTCTTTGTATTGTTTCCAGGGTTCGTTGAACTGGAGCAGGGCATTGCCCGCGCTGGAAATGTCGAGCAGCATGCGCAGGGCCTCCCGCAGGTTAAACCGCTCGATTTCTTGCCCGAGGGCAGTAATTTTGTCGTGCAAAACCCGCAAATCCTCCTTGTACAGTGTGTCCGTATCCAATACCCAGCCGCTTTTTACCGACAGTTCCGTGTTGACTTCCGGCACCAAACCATCGTAATATTTGTGCGTGAGCGTGAGCACCCGGTGTACGAAGTTGGCGAGGTTGTTGACCAGCTCGGTATTGCTGGTTTCCTGAAAGCCTTTCCAGGTAAATTCGCTGTCTTTCTGCTCCGGCATGTTTTTGATCATGTTGTATCGGAGCGCGTCTTCCTGCCCGGGCATATCCGCCACGTATTCATGCACCCACACGGCCCAGTTTTTGGAGGTAGACAGCTTGCGGCCCTCTAAGTTCATAAACTGGTTGGCGGGTACATTGACAGGCAATATAAAATCGCCATGCGCCTTGAGGATGGCCGGGAAAATAAGGCAATGAAACACAATGTTGTCCTTGCCAATAAAATGCACCAGGGCGGTGTCATCCGATTGCCAATAGGGTGCCCAATCTTTGCCGTGGTCAATGGCCCACTGCTTGGTGGCCGAAATGTAGCCGATGGGCGCGTCGAGCCACACGTACAGTTTTTTGCCTGCGCTGCCGGGGATGTCCTGTGGTACGTCTACGCCCCAGTCGAGGTCGCGGGTCATGGCACGGGGTTGAAGGCCCTGATCGAGCCAGGAGTTGCACTGGCCGAGCACGTGGTTTTTCCAGTCGCGCGGATCGTGCAGCTTTTTCCCGTCCAGCACGCCCGTATTGATCCATTCGCGCAGCCAGGCCTCGTGTTGGTCGAGCCGTAAAAACCAGTGCGACGTGGGTCGTTTGACGGGTTTGGCCCCGCTCAGCAGCGAGCGGGGATCAATCAGGTCGTTGGGGCTGAGGGCAGAGCCGCAACGCTCGCACTGGTCGCCGTATGCATCGGGGTTGGCGCATACCGGACAAGTGCCCGCGATGTAGCGGTCGGCCAAAAACTGCTCGGCTTCGGGGTCAAAATATTGTTCTGTTGTTTCTTCGAGGAACTCACCCTTTTCCAACAATGTTCGGAAAAAACCCTGCGACGTCTCATGGTGCAGCGGTTCGGACGTGCGGTGGTAGATGTCGAAGTCTATGCCAATGGCTTTGAACGTATCGCGGAGCATGACGTGGTACTTGTCTACCACCTCCTGCGGGGTAATGCCTTCTTTGCGGGCCTTGACGGTGATGGCCGCGCCGTGTTCATCGGATCCGCACACAAAAACCACGTCTTTGCCCATGAGGCGCAGGTAGCGCGCGTACACATCGGCGGGCAGGTAAGCGCCTGCAAGGTGCCCGATGTGCAGTGGCCCATTGGCATACGGCAGGGCTGCGGTAACCAGAAAACGTTTCTTGTTGGCGGTCATAACCATGTTAAACAGCGTAAGCCGCAAAGATAGTTCCGAACCGTTATGGACAGGTTGCCCTGTGGCAAGGTTTTACAAGAATGTTGTTTTGGTGTTCAATTAGTGGGCGCGTTCGTCGAGTTTATTCAGCAGCAACAACCAGAGGTCTTCGTACGGCATGATCTCTAATTCGTGGGTTTGTTGGGCCATTTCGAGGGGTACAGCGCGCATGCGTTCGAAAAGGGGCGTCGCTTTCTGCAAAAAATATCGCTTTCGAAAACTGACGGCGGGCAGCAGGCCCAATATTTTAATAAAGGCGTTGGATCGGAACAGGGAGTCGTCGTTGCGCAGGTAACGGGCCCCGTATTTTTCCAGCGCGCCGGTGCGCTGTCGAATATCGTCGTACTTGCCCTCCAGCAGTTGGATGAGGATGTGCGCGATCAGGATGGCCACGTTCATGCCCCGTTTATCTTGAGTAAAAGCGGGCACGTCGTTGACCAGGCGGGTGGAGCGAATTTTAGGCAGGTCGTATTGTTCGAGATTTTTCCCGGTATAACTGAGCGCGATGTATAGATAAGCTCCCAACAAACGCCATTGCGACAACACGTGCTCGGGCTGAAGCCGAAGCCGCCGGTTGTTAAGGCCCCGGCGGTATATCAGGGCAGCCTCGTCGTACTGGCGGGTGTGCATGGCCAAATAAAAATAAGCCATGAGTGCCTGGTACCAGTTGGGGGTGCCTTCCGGCGTATCTGACAGGGCTTTTTCTGCAGCGTCTCGGCCCTCGTCAAACCGACGCAACATGATGCAACACGCTACTTTTTGCAACTGAAGGGCGCTGATGATGGAGTTGAGCGGGTAAGGCTTGTTGTTGAAATGCCGGATGCTGGTTTCGACAGCTTGTAACGCGGCTTCGTATTGGAGTTGTGACAGATATTGGTGGATGCGGGCCAACAGGTAGTGCAGTTCAAAATTATTGGATGCGACCCGGCCAAAATGGCCTTCCATTTCGGTAAGCCACTGCTCAATCACCCTCGATGCTTCCGGGCGAGCTTCCCTGGAATGCAGGTAAGCCATCTGGGTTTCGTGGTAGTAAGCGCGCATGACCTGTTCGATATCCATGTGCTGTTTGGCTTCGCGGCACTGGTCGCGCCAGCGGCTGAAGTCTTTTTCGTTGACAAGGGCACCGGCAGCCAAATCGCACAGGGCGTCGGCGCCAAAATACACCAGCACCGGGTTGTCGTATTTTTCACCGATCCGCTGTACATCCCGCGCAATGTCGTCCGCATTGTGCCGGGCACCCATGAGCCGGAGCATTTTCAGGTGCGCAATTTTTTTATATCCATCCAGGAAGGCAATGATAAAAGGATCAACGTCGGTGGCATGAAACTCTGCAAACCCAAGCATTTTGCGCAGCGTTTCCAACAAGAGCCGTTCGCATTGCTTGTAGGCAGCATCCGAGAGGCCGGACTCTTCCTGAAGCAGGTCTGTATGCTGGATGTGTTTTTCCCAAAGCAAGTCATACAGCTTTAATGCTGTGGGGTGGTCTTTCGTGAGGAGCTGTAATAATTCGCGGTGATTAGGCACATAACGCTGTATCAGCGGAACCAGCTCAAATAATCGAACGGTCATTGAAGGGAAGTGTTTTGGTTAAATCCTCATACCATATTAGTCTGTTTTTCATTGGTTTATAAGGCAAGTGTTAAAAAAAAGATTAAAAAAAATGATGGTGTTTTGTGCTAAACTGTCTGTAAATTTATTGTTTATTGTACTTTACTTTGTGGTTGTCATCTGATTCGTTCACTTTTAAACATACTCACAATGAACCACAGTACTTTTTTTGCCTTGTCCGCAATGATCAACAGCATGCAAGCTTTCGAGCAGATCGTCATCGTCGACACCAACATTGCAGGCTAATCACAACACCACGGCTTACGTCAGACCAAAATCCGGTGGCAGGTTGCTTCCGGGTTTTGCGTTTTAAAATAAACAACCTGGTATAAAAGACAGTGTTTACTGCGGTTAAGCACCTCATCTCCGTTACAAAAGTATAGTAACTTTAACATATCTCGATCACCTTGGCAGATAAATTTATAAAAAAAAATGATGGCTGTGCGAGGAATTATCCTAGGCCACAAAAACCAGGGCGCAAAAAGCAGCGAAAGCGTTTCGATAAGTACCTGTTTCAATGTGTTGCGGGTGCTGGGTTTGCAAGACGATTTTCTGAAGCTGGCGGTAGACGACGTATTTGGTCGGAAATTGCAAGATTTGGAGTTGCTTGCCAAGAAAAAATGATATGGCTCAGTCAAACTTCACCAAAAATTAACTTGACTACTCCAAAAACAGTACGTAGCTTTGTAAGATTATAATCCACCCCGGATGATTTCTTCACCCAAATACATAAATCGATTGTAACTATTCAGCACGATTAAACTCCTGAGAAAATTTTAATTTTGCGGATGCTTCCAGAACAACTACAACAAGCGATCAAAAGAATGCCAGAAGAAAGTCGTCTGGTACTTGAGGCTATTGTAG